>Ga0268261_10001379_pt1 | contig 16600 bp, 13 predicted proteins | sample TergutNc150P1_FD_190353 | JGI IMG/M metagenome (GOLD analysis project Ga0268261, IMG submission 190353) | Nasutitermes corniger P1 segment gut microbial community from laboratory colony in Florida, USA - Nc150 P1 (SPAdes) (version 2) | ecosystem: Host-associated > Arthropoda: Insects >...
GGGGGGGGGGGGGGTTGAGAGTAGGGTGCTGAGGAGTATATCTGGACGTAAGAGGGACAAAGTAAGAGGGGAGTGGAAAAAACTACATAATGAGAAGCTTAATGACCTGCACTCCTGAACCAATATTATTCGGGTGATCAAATCAAGAAGGATGAGATGGGTGGGACAAGTAGCATGTATGGGGAGAGGAGAGGTGCATACAGGGTTTTAGTGGGGAAACATAAGGGAAAGAGGCCACTTGGAAGACCCAGACGTAGAGAGGATAATATTAAGATAGATCTTCAGGAAGTGGGATGGGGAGGGGGCATAAACTGGATTGATCTGGCTCAGTGGCCTCTTGTAAACACGGTAATGAATCTTCGGGTTCCATAAAATGCGTGTCATTTCTTGGCTGGCAGCCGGTTAGCTTCTCAAGAAGGACTCCGCTCTATGGAATAAGTAAGTAAGTATATATGTATGTATGTAAGTAATTAGGTAAGTAAGTATGTACGTAAGTAAGTAAGCAGGTAAGCGGGTAAGTAGGTAAGTTGGTAAGTAGGTGAGTGAGTAGGTAAGTAAGTAGGGAAGCAAGCAGGTATGCGGGTAAATAGGTAAGTAAGTTGGTAAGTTTGTAAGTAGGTAAGTTGGTAAGTTGGTAAGTAGGTGAGTAGGTAAGTAAGTAGGGAAGCAAGCAGGTATGCGGGTAAATAGGTAAGTAAGTTGGTAAGTTTGTAAGTAGGTAAGTTGGTAAGTTGGTAAGTAGGTGAGTAGGTAAGTAAGTAGGGAAGCAAGCAGGTATGCGGGTAAATAGGTAAGTTGGTAAGTTTGTAAGTAGGTAAGTTGGTAAGTAGGTGAGTGAGTAGGTAAGTAAGTAATTAAGTAAGGGAATGAGTGAGTGAGTAAGTGAGTGAGTGAGTGAGTAAGTAAGAAAGAAAATAAGTAAAAGCAAATTAAATAAGAAAGAAAGAAAGAAAGTAAAGTAAAGTAAAGTAAGCAAGCACGTAAGTCAGTAGATAAGTAACCACTTCGATCAACCGAACTAACCCCACATCACTGTGGACCACATAATCTTTGTCATGAAACAACATACACGTTCTCACCAAAATACCGTACAGCATTAACACGGTTTGTTCATACAAATGAGAGGTTATTCAACCTACTTTCCAACAGCTCACTTTCATCCGTTTTTATAACAGTCTTATCAACACTAACACATTTGTAGCTTGGAGACATGTTTCTCGGAGTTTCAGACAAATCGTAGAACTGCAGTCATTAACGAAACCATTCACTGGTCTGCATCTCTCAGCCACTTCGATACCCAGGTCGAAGTTAAAACGCAACTACTCTGTAAAGCTCACAGGCAGATTCTATCGTTCCCGAGCTCGTGCATTGCGGTTTTGCTCATTTGTGGAAGAATTATTATGACTACCGTGGTATATGGCAGTGTTGATCAATCACGAATTCGCGACGAATATTGTGGACGCGTGCACTGTAATACGAAAAACGCCGCTTTTGCCCGCGTGCCTATCTCAACGGCTACCTACGAGATATCATGCCACATGGAACTTTCCAACTGTACTTTTCACACTTTTACAACTACACATTACCTCATACTTTGAATATGTTTTGTGTGGCCTGCATATTGATGAACAGAGGAAATAAGCAACGCTCGCGTCCGACGCTATTATAGCGTAAGCAAATCGACGATTCGTTTCATCCTGAAGACAAGATTAGGGGAAGCGTTAAGGCCAGTTTTCCATGTAGTGAGAACATTTGTTGTTGAAGTCGCTGAGACCACTACCGCGAAAGGATGGAAAGGTACTTGTTTTTATGCCATCGCGAATGAGAAGAAGGCTCTAACGGCATTATACAAGAGATGCATAATGACATGCAGAAGAAGGAAAAACCAACGTAAATTACCTGTTTCTTCACTGAGTTTTCTGCCTGCCCCGCCGCCATGCAATCCACGTCGTTCCTTCGCCCCGTCAACTTTCAGCTAGGAAACCAACGATGTCAGTACCCAGCACAAAAATATTTTAATTTTCATTAATCAGTAATTTAAATATCACGTTGTGTGTGCCTTCAGTTCCCCTAACCAGAATTTTCCATGTAAGCAATGTCGCATCGAGGTTTCAGCATTTGCGTGGTTTTTGGAGAATATGAGCCCCGCGAACGGCGCCTTCGGAATCCCCTTGGGCTGACAGCTGCGTCAAATGGTTTAGGTAAACCAGCGTTTCAGAGATGATTCTGTCTCCAACATCAGGGTAAAGCCGCTCACTTAAAAGTTCTTCGGATTGTCTAAGATTGGCATATTCCGTGGTATCCCAGAAGTCCCGTCATCCCACCGCTTTTGTACTGCTGGAGGTGTTTCTCGGACATTCTATACATATGTGTTTGCACCGCGACTGTAGCAATGGTAACAACTCTGGTGTTGCGGTACGTTTGTGGAAAATTTCAAATACCATACAAAGTGCACTGTAAAAAGGGCATAACTTTAGAAACAATGCGCCAAGTTGCTTTCGTTTAAGATCACTTCATTTCGAAAGGTTTTAAGCTAATGCTGAATATTTTTTGTTATAAACCATGTACAGCACCAAGCGGAACGCGCTTACAGAAAGTACAGGACCGCTGACAGATGCACTGATGCTAGGCTGCATAGCGACGGACGACAACGCCCACATTGCAGTTAACTAGTCCGGCGAGTTCACACCTTAACGCAGCACTTCGTGCATGCGAGCGGCGATATAAAATTCAGGTAAGCGTCGGATGACGCCGTGTACTGTAGAGTACTCATTCCACGTTAAAAACTCTCTGCATAATTAGTATGTGTTTCAATTTGTTTCTACTGCAACTGTATGGATCACATCGCCGAAAGCGCTTTTGCTACTGCTTCTGTATTTTCGTTACGTCTATGTGTGAATATTGATATGCTATACAGAGTAACTCAGCAATGCACTGATATGCGAATTGAATGCTATGAACATCTACGTATTTCAACTGGTGTAGGTATGGTACCAATACCTATTTATACACAACTTCAATTATCAACTGACAAATAGAAAATAATTCCGGAAACTCAACTCGGCTGTTAATTTTTTTTTTACAACTGACAACAATAAAGACTGCATTTGAAATGCTTCAATCTGTAATGCGTAAACGAAGGGGGTTCGTTGTTCACTGCTGATCTTCAGTGACTGGCATTCTGATACTAGCTTTTGCCCTCTGATAGTATCTGGATGGTCTGGCTTTTAGAAGGCTCGTATATAAAAGGTCATGTTAGAAATGACTGACATCATCAGGGAGTGAATAATCAGGAGACCCTCAACTGGCAGTGACAACTGTGCAGCAGAAGGAGAAAAAACAGCCAAAATTAAGAAAGCGTACAGTCACGTAATGTACAGAATGCACATTACGTGACTGTAAACCAAGTCCATCATGTCAAAGAACATTATTAACACTTTAAACGCCGAGTTAAATTCCATCTGCCATTTGTTGGTATTATTAGATCACCCTATTCTCCACAGTAACAGGATAAAGGTTAAGTTCAGCCTGACGTACACCCTTATTAATAATGAACTACACCAAAAAAATGTGTAAGTTGTCTAACCAAATTCCTCAGCGAGAGCCCCAAACCCACTACCATAAGGAGGCACTTAAATAACCACACTCAAAACGTGAACAAAGTCGAACATTTCTTTCAAAGAGACATAGAAACGCACTTGAAGAGCAAAATAATATTTATAAGGAGAGTTACAGTTCCTCACAAAACCCCGACAGATTACTACTGGGTCAGTAAAACTGGCAACACACGAATCGGTGAATCGTCGGGCGTGCTGCTATCATTGGGTTCAATTATACATGGGGAAGAGGTCACTGCTTTAAACTATCGATTAATCGACGGATGGAGAAGAATATGAAAACTGCCTCAAACCTATTCCTTCCACACAAGACAGTTTCTCGGCAGCACTCTCAACTGCTACTGCTGGATCGACTGAGACGGTGCAGTCGGACGAGTCTACGGATTTGATAAATTTCTGTATAGCTCAAATTCCAAGTGCACGCGCGGTGACGGGGTCAAACACGGAAAATATTTAGGAGGAAACACGACCGGCGAGGAAACTTTTGGTAACGTCACTAACGTCCTCGGAAAGTATAGTGTTCTATGGCCCAACTGCCTACGGATTTGCTCTGATGGTGCGGCTGCCATTAATGGTATACTAAAAGAATTCACAGTTGCAGTGGTAGAAGTTGCAGGTCACCTGATTTTTCGACACTGCATGGTATAAAGTACAATTCTGATAAAGTAATAGAGAGAAAAAACAACAGCCAGATATCAGCAAAGTACAGAAAGTTGTTGGCAGTGTACTAAACTTTATAACATTAGGGTGTTAAAACAGTATGGCTCTTAAAATTGCATAAAGACAACGGATCTGATCACGAAGAACTCGTGCTGTAGACAGAGGTAAGGTGCTGTATTCATCACCTTAAGGATGGGATTTCTTGTTTCAGAATCCTTTTCCGGCCTTTCACATTTAACTGACAAGAATAGCTTTCAATTTTTGTCTTGAGGACACTTTTGAAAATTTGACCACAATTTATCTATTCTAGGTAAAAACATCTAAACACTATCAATAATCTTCGGCGATGAAAAATTCGATTCTCTCGAGTTATAAGCGCACGTCTGTGAAAAACACATCTCGTAAAGTAGGCCTACCTTTACAACAAAAATAGGTTTTTGTGAAAACTTAGAAGTGGTAATTACAAAATGCCCACATGAAACATTCTTTGGCAAGAACGAAGTGGACTTCTAACAAGTCAAAGATATAGCGGTGCCTCACTCCTGGAGTCTTCAATTAAATAATTACATGCAGGAAAGTCCTTCAGAAGCCAACAGTCCTTTTCTCATGAAGAAATTTCACGCATTTTATTAAACTCGACGGTTCATTGCCATGTTCACAAGAGCCTGTCACTTACAGATATGCTCTGCAAGATCAATCCAGTCGACTCTTCCAAACCAATGTAGGTTAGTCAAGAACTTCTTTAATATTACACTCCCATCTACGCCCAGGTCTTCCAAGCCGTCTCACCCCTTCAGGTTTCCTTACCAAAACCCTGTACACATCTCCCTTATCAAACATAGATGCCACATACCCCGCCCACCTTATTCTCCTTGATTTGATCACCCGAATAACACAGGTGCGTCAAGACACCTGACGGTTTTTGAAATTTGAAAAGCTGCGTGCCAGCTAAGTACCGCTTCCATACTGACCGTCATCATGTACAATGACGTTTGGAGTTTAGTTGACGTGGAGCACTGGTCAGTGCAACAACGCATTGCAGCGCTGGAATTGTTTATCAAAACAAAGTATGTTACAGCTACACAGCGTGGTTTTCGACGGCGGTTTGAAAGGCGTAATGCTCCTAGCCGCAATACTCTGTTATTGTGGATATCGAAATAGCGTCAAGAAGGATCAGTGAAGGACAGTAAACCGCTAGGACGTCCACTTTCGGCTCGTACAACGGACAATGTGGAGCCGGTAAGGTACGCCATATTGCAAAGTCCACGCAGATCAGCTCGTTGGCAACCTCTCGCACTTCGCTTAAAGGTATGCAGCGTTCGCCGAATTCTCCAAAAGGATTTGCATTACCGTCCATACAAAGTCCAAGTTTGCTCAGGAACTTAGTGAATGGGACAAGGTGAGCCGACTACAGTTTCGCACTGAATTCTTGTACATGAAAAACAACAGCGACAGAGTGAACACATTACTAATGCATGTTAAGGTTCATTTCCTTGCGTCTGGTTATGTGAACAAACGGAATTGTCGCTACTGGGCTCCAAAAAACCCACATGAACTTCACCAACGTCCTCTGCATAGCGCAAAAATGACATTGTGGTGTGCAGTATCGTGTTATGGCATTGTTGATCTTTATTTCCTCGAGAATGCGGATGAGTGTTCACTAACTGTGAATGCAGAGTGGTACAAAGCCACGCCGAAAACATTTCTGCGCAATGTGTTACATACATCCTCGTTAGCAAGATTTGATGTGGATCTCGTTTTGGGGATATAATCTGGCCCGCCCGGTCGCCTGACCTTGCAGTGCCAGACTACTTCCTCTGGGGCTACGAGAAAAGCAAGGTATACGAAACACGTCCTGCCAATACTGAGGACCTAAAACAGCGAATTGTGGACTGTATTCAAGGGATCCGTAAGGAAATGCTACAAAGTGTTATGACAGCCTTCCCATAAATATTGGAGGACTGTACTGAACGACATAGTGGTCACCTAAAAAGTGTCATTTTCAAACAGTAATGACTCAGATGAATTCTCATGGATGTGGAATGCATCCGACAGTGTTGATAAAATTTTTCCACTTTGCCTTAAAAAGTTATTTCAATTCAAAACCTGTCAGGTGTTTTTGACGTATCCTGTATTTGGTGAGGAATAATAACCATGAAGCAACACAGTGAGCATTATTCTTTAGTTTCCTGTTACTTCCTCCCTCCCACGCCAAACATCCTCCACAGCACATAGTCTCGAGCATTTTCAGCCTACGTTCGTCTCTTAATGTGCGAAAAAAATAGGCTATAGTTCTGTATCGTATTTTAATCTTTACATTTTTAGACAGAAACAAGAAGTAAAATATTATGGACGAAAGGCAGCATGAATTCCCTAGATTTTACCCGTTAATTTTTTTTTCCGTGCAGTTCTAATTTGTTAGTGTCGTTTTCAAATATATGAACACTGTATATTTACAAATGATTTATTATCTATCAATATGTTGCGATTATCTCCTACATTTCGTTCATGAGACATGAACATACTCTTAGTTTGTCTGCAAAGATTTACAGATCAACATAATTGAGGCTAATAAAGCTCAGAAATACTCAAGGTAAGTTTAAACTCAGTTTTACAAATTCCCTGAAAATAAACTAGGCCAGTTTCGGATGCACTTTCCTTTAAGGTAAGCAAAATATCAAAACTGACGCTGAAATAAAAACAATAGCTAGATGATTTTTCGTCACATGTGACGAAGAAATTCCCTAAATTGTTAAAAAATAACACCTTCACTACTTCCTTTCGCGTTGACAAATTTGTGTCGAGGTGCTAACAGCCCTCATTCACACATACGAAGACGAAGGGGGGGGGGGGGGGATCTAGCCGTCATGTGAAGATAACTGCATCCATCAGTGCTAGGAAAGAGAGCGTAAAGTGCAAGATACAAGCCCAGGTTAATCGCTGAATTTTTACTGTTTTTTTTTCTGCCGGAGGTATTTAAATAAACAGCAAAGTTTAGCATTTTTATTTTTAGTTATCTCGGTGCAAATAATAACAATTAACAACTAAGATCGAAGCTGTTTCGAACCAACTTCCCATTAAATTCATTTCGCTTATTTTTGTACTTCTGGCTATGATGTAAGAGCAAATGCATCTATCTATAAAGACACTGTGATTGCGTAATTCAAGGAACTGACAAACAAAAATACGAGAAGGAACATGCACCAGAAAAGCAAGCTGGCTGTCTCTAAGAAAAGTTGTTATCTCCAGCCAGAAAATTTGCGCACCAATGGACTGTATCACAGTGTTAAAATTATCAGATAACAGGCACGTAAAGCATTACGTGATCCGCCAAGACTCCAAGCCATGTGAAAGTGACCAGGTGGAAACATGTTTGAATACCACTATCCTACATGTCCAGTATACACGAGACAATAAAAGAAGCCAAAAATGCGTCTCCCCAAAGATGTTCCTAAAAAAATACTGTTATGTTCCAAATAAAGCGATTTCAGAAAGGAGTTCGAGATAAAAAGCAGGATATCGGAGAGACAACTGAAAGAGAATCAGACGTGTTACTTCCACACATTAATATCGTAAATAATGACAAACGCATTAAGTTTGCAGGAGGAAGTGAATGGCCTTAAGGCATGAAATAACTGAATGCTTTTGTTATGCCGGTAATGAGCCTTCGGGTTCCACTAACGCGCCTGTTGATCAGATAAATACCTGCTCAAGCAAGACAATGTTGCACACGACCCTTCAGTCAGTCAGTCGGTCAGTAGCGCAGCCAGGCATTCGGTGGGGCCCTCAAGTCAGCGACGTCCCTCAGTCAGCAATAGGCCAACCCCAGTCAGTTGGTCAGTCAGTCAGTCAGTCAGTAACTACGTTTAATGTACAGACCAAAGAATCTTAACGTGGAGTGTTTTCTTCGTTCAGTATCGAATGAAAACAAAAATAACCACAGCAGTTGCGCAGATGGGATTTTTGGCACTTGAAATAAATCCTGGAATCAAGTTTCAGTTATTTCGTGTTCAGGTGTAAAACGTATTCATTCATAGCCTGGACACGAAATGCCTGAAACTTAATTCCAGGATTGATTTAAAGTAAAGAAATGTTAAAACACATATGTATGAACACAGCAAATTACATAAATGTCTAACTAAAATTATCTTATATTGTATTTAACCATAAACTGATTTTAGGGATTTCAACATTTCAGTTTTAATTAAAATTTTAACTATAATTTGACACTGATGTATTGAATCTCTCCCATATACGTTGACATGTAAGCTGCAAACGACGATAAATTGTGAGTTCCCTAAATATGGCCGACAGCTACGCCGGAACAGGTTGAAGCAATAATTAATAACAATAAAAACACTGTACAAGTTGGCAATAACTACTGTAAAGATGTGTATGACCTTAAATCAGTTCACGACAGCTTTCATACGTTTTCAGTTTCATGATTTACAAAAGCTGTAATGTTTGGCTTTAGAAAAGTAAGTTAAATAATCAAAAAACAATCGAGAACTATAATTGGAAGGAGGCAGTCGTGGGTTATTTTGCTACAATCCTACAACTGTCTTCCGTCCTTAATGTTCTTGAGGCCGAACGTGCTCTATTATCACCACAAAGGCATGCTATGTTACTCCATTTGGAGCTCAAACTTTAATGAGAATTTGACAAATTTAATTCACATCTGTTCTTCCGCAGAACAGTTACAGCAAACCAAGAGCTCTACGTACTGCTTTGGAACGCGTCCTTAGTTCTCCAATAACGTCACCGTTGAAATGCACACGTACCGTACTTACTACATGCAGTGAATTAATAACTATTCTCTACACCGGGCGTCAGCATGATAGGTATCCAAAAAAGAAACATTCGTATCAAAAAAAATGTTCCTCTTCCGCAAGTCTGGTTTGTAAGGTTACAAAGGAAAATCTCAAAAGTTTTTATCCATACCCCACTCACGGGCAAGGCACCAGCCGACGTCTTTGCTGGAGAAAATTACTACTCATGATTTCCACCGCAAAATGCGCTTCTCAGATGAGGCGATCTTTCAGGTCAGTGGAGCTGTGAATAGGCATAGTTGTAGGACTCGGAGAAACGAAAATCTATATGCCAAGTGTGACATGGAAACAGTGACAAAGTGAACGTATGGTGCGGCTTAATGCACCAAACGGTGGTGACCGGGCCCCTATTTTTTCGGAACGGACAGTGACCGAGGCTTCGTAACTGGACATGCTGGTGCCGTATGCGCTTCCCCATTTACCGCATGGAAGTCTTCCAACAGGACAGAGCACCACGTCACTAGCAAGATAGGTGGTCACTACAGTCACATCGTGATGTATGGGTCGGCAGAGGACAGCCAATTGCCTGTCTTCCTAGATCACTAGACTTAACCCCCGTAGATTCTTTCCTTTGGGGTTATGTGAAGAACCTTGTCTTCTACGTCAAAAACACCTATATTCAAAACTCGAAAGTTCGCGCAAGGGACGCTGTGACTACCATAACCCACAACATGCTATAAACCTGGGTAGAGGGCAAAAAATATCATCTGGATACTTGTCTTTCCACCAGGGGTGACCACACTGAAACCTGCTAAGGTAGGTAGCAGTCAGAGATAATCTTCGAGAGTTTTCCATTGTAATGACGCAAACCGGACGTTTGTAAAATAAACATATTTTGAAATATAAATCTTTATTTTGGGTACCTATCGTCCGGACATTCTACATGAACGCTTATGACCTTATGTCCTAAAGCGTACATAGAGAGTACGATACTGGAAGTTTAATTCGTACCTAATGTAACTTTTATAATTAAATTTAGGGAGATTAATTACACCGTTTAACATTTGAAAACAATTCGTGTTACGTCAGGCCGGGTCCACACCAAACTGACAAAAGAGAAACAAAAAACGAAACTCAGTACCTTGCGACAAACCTGCAACAATTCCGCAACATTCATGAAACACATCTGCAACTTCTTTGTGTTTTCTGCAACTCCACCGAGTCCAGTTGCAGATCGATAAAGATAAAAGATTTATGTTTTGTTGCACATTTCACTATCTGCAGACTGGTCGCAGCGCTGTGTGACTCCTCGCAAAAGTGCTGAGGGCATGGATTTACTAACTCGGAAGTGGAGTACGGAAGACACGTGTAATTTAATATTTTTCGTTTATTGAATGTTGGCTTCACCCCAAAACGCCTCTTGGTTGTTTTTTTTTTATATATGTGATTCGAGGAATATAAAGCCAGCCACAGCCATGCATATATCCCCACCTCCGTCTTCACTTTCCTTGAAGCGCCACATGATATATTAATTTCACTGCGGCTGTCCCTTGAATGTAGACAGGACAGAACACTGAAACATCTAGATAATGTCTCAGTTTTGTCGAATATGTGTGTGGGCAGTAGTTTCACTTTTGTTTCTGTTCTATTTATGTTCTGCTTCTGTTTTGCCTTTGTTAGTTTAGTGTGGACACGACATTAGATGTACCAAACACGGAAATCTCCTTCAAACTCTGCAAACCGTATGTTCTTCTTTGGCCTTGAACATATTTTCTTAGAATTATAAATAAGTTTCAGTGATTTTCCGCAGATGTGCTATAAATGTTTCAAATTTAATGTTTTTTTTTTGCACCGTGCATTGTGATATAATCGTATAATATAAACCAACAAAATGCACCTTTGTTAAACTAATAATTTAATTTTTACGAAGTTTTCTACATGTTTCGAAACCGAGGGTTCATCTTCAGGAAGGTTGTACATACAGGTATGGTATAATTTGTTTATGTGTTGAAATTACAATAAAAGGCTTTTATAAGATATCCATACCTGTACGTACAACCGTCTTGCTGAATATGAACCCTCGGGTTCGAAACATGTAGAAAACATCGTAAACATTAAAATATTAGTTTAAAAATGGTGCATTTTGTTTGTGTATACTATAAAAAAAAATGTTTCAAAGTCCACTGTGGCAGACGAAGTATAATCCGACAAACTGGACCACACTGCAGAGTGCTGCGGGCAATGTGTAGGCCTATGTCACTATGTGTGGAATGTACGAGCTAATGCTTTTAGGCGCGAACTACAATACAGACTGATTCTCTAACGATACGATGCCTTCTTAACTTCATGGGTTGGGCATTGTAGCGTTGAATTGTAGGATGACTGCCACTCACAAATCGGATAAAGATCTCTTATTTGCCTCGGACTGCGAAAAACCACAAAAAGCAGGTCCAGTAGAGCCGATCAGTAGACCGAGGTTAGAAGCATAGTGCCTTCCGTATTTCCGCGACTGGCGTTCCTGCATAACCAGGCAGGACTTTACCTGGATTTTCAATACTTCCACACACGGTTGGTGTCGCCTACTGAATAGTTCTTACGTGGTCCCACCGCGCCTGTCCAACTGAGGTCACTGATGCGTCTGCCGGTACAGATTTGTTGACGTGCTGCGCAGGTCCACCCCACCTCCCACCAGCCAACTGCACTGGCATTGCAGGCAGCTATTGATCACAGAGGCAGTTTTCATCATTGCTCGTATCAGAAGCAGTACATGACCAACTTACTTTCTTGGAAGTGCACCGCTTCTCCTTTGCAAGCCAGTAAAGGAAAACACTACATCACATGAATGCCGATTCGAACACAGAATGCAGCGTTCTAACGTGATGAGTACATATGCTTAGGTAGTGAATGAAGAAAAAGTGGACAGTATTCTCAAATAATTTTCTGTACAGAGTATTCTTTCCCAATGGAAGCGACATGTGACACTCATGGGATGCGAAATGCAGACAGGCTTTTTTGTGAAAACATCATGGAAAGAGAGAACTTGGGAGAACGAGGCTTGGATTTGGGGGGGGGGGGGATATTAGGATTCGCCTTAAAGAAGTGACACGAGTGGAATGAATTAACGTAGTACAGGGTCCATATCAGGATTATTTGTTGACCAGATAAGTGACAGTTTCTCCAGAAGGACTTAGACACGCGAGTTTGAATAGTCCTTCCCAACCAAACCAACCGGCACGCTGAATATTCTTGCCTTGTAGTTGCAATGTAATGTCTGCAGTTGGTCTACGGCTTTCAGCAGTTCCGCATGCACAATTCCTTTACAAAGAAGCTGGTAAATATAATTTCGACAATCAATTCCACTTTTTGGCGTGTTCGCAAAACTGCGAAAAGCGACAATTAGTTTCGTTATGTCTGTCCGTCCGTATATAACACCTCTCCCATTGGACGGATTTTCATAAAATTCGATATCTCAGTAATTTTCGAAAATATGTAGCGAAAATTCAAGTTTAATTAAAATTTGACACCAATAACGGATACTTTACGTAAAGACCAATGTACGATTACGGTAATAACTCGCACAGCTCTTATTAGAATGAGAAATGCTTTCGACAAAATGTGGGAAAAATCAAAACACACGTTTTATGTTCAATACATTTTTCTGAAAATCGTGCGTTTGTGAGATAATGTGGAAAAATATGCCAGACAGGACAAAGATGATATGGCACATGCGCATTGGATGCTGGAAAACTGAGGCTATTCTGTAATACCTATTGCTTTTCCATATCAATCGTTACGCGAACGCGCCCCTATGTTACGTTTATACGTACATTGCCTGTCTTATGGACAGTGCTTTCACCGAGAAGTAAACGGGATTATAACACAAAATAGAATCTCACCTTCTTGTCACATTTTATCTGGGATGACCTGAAGTTGTTCAACATTTTCAATAATAGCCACCCACTCAAGCAGTGATATTCTGCGTGCGTTCCAGTTCTGTGATGGACGCTTTCAACAACGGCAGAGTTTGATTCTATGCACTATGTCTCTTTATACTAAAATACTTAATTACTTTCCTCGGTAAAACTATATAGGACGCGCCGTCAACGTTAGGAACTGTCTTGACAATTTCAATGTACTAACGATAATTGCAGAATGCATTCAGAACATGTTGTTAAGTTCGTGCAATAGAAATGTACACGGAAACAAAAGCCAGTACTCTAAAGGTAGGGGTAACGGCCACCCTTAACATGCCATGAAGGCACAGTAGGGAGGCAGTGGTATAGCTCTAACCATACCCAAGCTCGGCGCTAGAAGGGGAATGTCGGTTGTCAACGCCACGTCCCGGTATGGATGAGCACGGAAAATCTCGCCTCCACCGGGGTCAAAGCCCGGATCGTCCAACTCGTTGCGAGTCTGTACAGCGCCAGTACAATCGCCTCTTTATTACAGCAATGGCAAAGCAATCTTGCCATTTGACCATATACAAAATGATTCTATAAGCCACTGTCGACTCTAGACTGCTGTACTTTTTTTTCTACCCCACTTTTGGCACTTTACGGACGCGACTACGTTGGAGCCAGAACCGACAAGACACAGCAAACCAACATTTGTCTGGGCATACATCGCCAGATATGCGTGGCTACTTTTAACCGACATGTCTGTCCAGATTTCTACTTAGAACATGACTTCTTGCTCTCCATCTTCTTACTGTGATGTGAACGATGCATGCTGTACGCGTCTGATGATGACTGGGACGAATTTTTGCTGACAGATATTAACCTTTACTTGAAGCACACAAACAGAAGAAGAAGGTGGATGCATCAGCTTTGGGAATCAAGAACTGATATAGAATATTTTAAACTGTGCAAAATATTGACAGAATTGGCTGATAAGTTCAGAGAATATTACAGAATGAACATAACTTTTGATTATATTTTGGATAATGTGAAATATGATTTACAAGGTTATTCTAATTTCAGAAAGTGCATTAAAGTAAAAGAGAAACTTAATGTTGCTCTTCGGTGCGTACTCGTTATTGTGGTAAGGATAAAAATAAATTACATTTCAAAATGTTAAATGCTACAACAATTCAGTGTAATCTAAAGGGAAATTACAAAAGAAGAAAGTAACAGCTACACTAAACTGAAGTGTACTACAGATTTACAAACATAAACACAAATATTAGTAATAATGAATTAACCTATCTGCTTGAAATTTTTCAAAGTATATAACTACGTAGACGGAACTGGTAAAACAATCTTCTTTGTCGGCAGTACAGATACCCCCTTCGAAGCTCTCAGAATTGAACCTGAAACTGACGTGGCAGTAAATCTGCGCATGAGATATAGGACGTCCGCGATGTAAGCGTTGAAGTGTCTGAATCCCGAGAATGTGTTGGATCGAGGGTTGCTGCAAGCGAAGGTAGAGTTATAGGGCACGAAATGTTAAACGTTGTGGGTACACTATTAAAAGGCGGCAAAAGATTATTAGAAATTAGAATTCTCCTAGTTACACTGCTCAGAAATTATTTTTCTGAGTTCCAATCTTTCAACTTTGTCGGTTTTCTTTTTCTTATGAGACACATGTAGTCTTCGTCGCCTTGGGATTTTTTCATCAGCCTCTCTTCCATAAGTTTAATCTTCATTTTCTCCAAATGGAAAGCTTCTTCTTGGAAATTTATGTATCTTTTTGTCCCTAGATTTTTCTTTATTTGGCGTTCATCGGAAATTCCTTCACTGAATTCATCACTGTCATTATCATTAATCGAAACATTTGTTGAAGCATTACCATCTTTAAGATTTGGGGTACTCTCAAGGACTGATTCCTGGTACATTTGATAGTGTGGGTCGTGGGATCATTACAGCATTCACGAACGACATCATCGTGAAGTACTGCCATATCGAATCATGTGTGGTCCCTGCTACTTGGCCAGATTTTGTATTGTGTAGTTTTTTCAGTTCTCTCCGATACATATCTCTCAACGTTTCCCACGTCTTTTGCGCTTGTTTGCCTGAAAGAAATTCTTTTTAGGTACTGACTGCTATAGACTTTCATGACATAAAATTGCAATATTTTAATGTAACAACGTGGATCTTTGTCGGTTTCTTACTGCCCTGGAAACTAGTTATATTTAATAAATAAGAATGCTTGTGTTTTCAGATATTTTTCGACAGGACAGTCGTTCCGTTCCCTTGCTTTCTCATTCTCATTACAGTGTGGGAAAAATAGTGGATCAAATTAGTGATGTACTCTGGAGCAAGCTGTCGTCGAAGCACTTAACAGTTCCGGACCATGAAAGGTTTAGGACACAGCTGTTAAGTTTCAAGATAGATGGAATTTTCCTAATGTTATCGGCTACATAGATGGAAAGCACATGCGCGCTAAACGTCGTGCAAACGCTAGATCACTGTTTAACTAACATTTTTCTTCTGTGGTATTACAAGGCGTCGCATATTCTGAAAGGAGGTTCATTTTTATAGACATAGGTGCTTACGACAAGCAAAATGATGGTGGTAGGTTTTCTGATTCTACTTTTTATCACTTCTTGAAAAACTCTGAATCTACTTTACCAAAGCCTGCAAATTTTGAGGGGAGTGGAACAGAAATATCTTTCATCATCCTTGGAGATAGGGTATATCCTCTAAAGATGTACCTAATGAAGCCTTTCGCGAGAAAGGATGTCATGTGAAGAACGTGTTTTCAATTGCAGGCAAAATGGCGATTGTTAAATAAAGCAATACAAACGAACGTCAATAAAACCGAAAGAATAGTGAGGTGTATCTGTTTACTGCATAACATCATCATAGATACCGAAGGAACAATAAACTTCACAAATTCATGGATCCCGTCAGGTCAAAGCAAATATCAGCGGTAGGTCATTCAGTCGGTCTTCGAAAGGAGAGCAATAGATGTAAGAAATGCTTTATGTATAAAGTATATAATAAGTATAAAGTACATAATAAGCAGATATTCGTAACAAGAGTTACCATTCTGATAAAAAAATGTACCAGAACTGAAGATATTGCAGGTGTATAAGTAACTTATTTCATTAGTGTAACGCGTAATTTCTTTCTTATTTGATCTCAAAGTTTTGGCTTGATAACTCAGTTACGATTATTTTTTGTCTCTTTGGTCCCATAGAGGCAGCATATCTCTAACAAGTTCTATTAGATATGTTTTGTCCTTTGCAACGACACTCGAATCTTATGCGAACTGCAGCAGGTGTCTGGCCAGACTGTCGTGTCGAAACAAAACCACTTTGTTGGGCCAGACAGACGGCAATAGTTGGGAGACAACATTCCAGTCGCTGACATAAACAGTAATGGGGTTGATTTCCACTTCTTTGTCTAGAGTCTGTCCAGGCTGTTGTGCTGTGTCGATTCTGGCTTCAATGTAGCCGCGGCCTAACAGACCGACAAGCAGACAACACTTTTAACCCTTTAAAGCCCGAATTAAATTCCATCTGCTATTTGCTGGCATTATTAGCTCACCATTTTCTCCACGTTTGCAGGATAAGGGTTAAATCATTAACCTTTAGGCGACTAATGTCATATA
>Ga0268261_10001380_pt1 | contig 16599 bp, 9 predicted proteins | sample TergutNc150P1_FD_190353 | JGI IMG/M metagenome (GOLD analysis project Ga0268261, IMG submission 190353) | Nasutitermes corniger P1 segment gut microbial community from laboratory colony in Florida, USA - Nc150 P1 (SPAdes) (version 2) | ecosystem: Host-associated > Arthropoda: Insects > Digestive...
GTCGCCTAAGGGTTAATAATTTAACCCTTATCCTGCTAACGTAGAGAAAATGGTGAGCTCCTAATAATGCCAGCAAATAGCAGATGGGATTTAATTCGGCGTCTAAGGGTTAAGCATGTGCTGACTCACTCCCCAAGCAATACCAGTAAGCAAGTCACCCTTCACTCTCATGTTCAAAGTGTGTCTGCTGGTCTGCCAAGCGAAATTCCCATTATTTCTGGTAGGAATCACTTCAGACGTCAACTGCATATACAGATGTTTGTGACTGAAAGTTTCATAAGCTGCGAACTTAATGTACATCTGACCAACAACATTATGGCCTTATCCTGATACCTTCAATCATCGGATAATGCAAGACATGTTTCTGTTTCAACCTTCCAAGCAATATACAATACCAAAGAGAAAATTACTGGAAGCCAGTTGTTGCTTCACAAAACTGTGATACAATAAAGCAGTCCTGAAGTAATACAAAACTCTGATTTTAAATCTTATTTGCCATCACTGCACTTTCTAAGGTACATTCTTAACACAGCCTGGTCAGTACAGTTGATACGATGTCCCCTGTGGTGCTGTCTGTGCTCCACAGTCATCAACCTGCTAACAAGTTGAAAGGGGAAATATGTTTCAAATTCATAATGCAGTATTCACTCAGCCAGTGTTAAAACACAAATGATTCTGCAACATTCACTGCTGCCAATTAGAAAACACAGCCTACAAGACATAAAGTGCTCAGTGCAATGGTGCTGATATGAAGCCACGCAGTGAACAATGGCCACCTATAATATACAGTACACCGCAGTACAACTTCTACGCATGTCACCTAATAATACACATCATGCAAGCTATACGAGAAATTCAATATAACTTATATAATATAATTATGTATCAATAACACACCAAAATCCTAACAATGAATAATGAATTCAGTACATACATACCTATATAGCATCAAAACATTGCATTATTGCAGTTCTGCAGTGAAATATACACATGCGCTACTCATTGCTTTTAAGTCTCGCCGTCTAGTCTACCTCACAGTGGCAGCGTACACGTGCACAAACAGACAGCTGTTACACGGATGTTTATGCCTATATTTCCTCATAAAGCAATAAAAACAAACTAAAAATGCAGGATTTCAGTTAATTCTAAGTCAGTGAAGAGAATGAAAATTATTTTCCACAGAAGTATATACAGTACACTTACATTTGTTTGAACGCTGCAGTGTTAAACCACATCCACTCAGTCCAGCGCATCATAGTCCTCGTCTTCTCGTTTTCGCTTAACTCCAGAGGGCAGGTCATTTGCTTCAATCTTCACGGGCGTATTCGCTACATTTGCTGTAGACATAGCCACTTGGATCTTGGGTTTAACTACTGGTTTTGAAGTTGGAGTTGCTACAACAACATACAGATTAAACCTAACTTACTTTTCTTTAATCTCAACCCATTAACAGAGACTATTAGTAAGTATAAACATACAGATAGAAACAGCAATGATCTGTTTCCATCCATCACTTGTACCAGCACTGATTTGCACAATACACAAGTTGTTGTACATAATTTTCGGACAATACCTTCTCTCCCTAATTTTGCACTCACATCTTGTAACAAAAAGAGATGATGAGATACACGTCTAAACCAATACAAAATATTTATATACTGTTCACAGGAGAACCTGTCACAGTGCAAACAAAAATATATTAGACACATCCTACCTGAAGAGAATTTTATGACAGGTTTAGGTATGGTGATAGCCTGTGTTCTTGAGACCGTTGCCAATGTTCCTTGTCGCTTGACAATAGACACTGATTGTGACTGCTTGTTCTGTAGTTTCACACCTGTTGCGTTCAGACCACCATGTGTGAGATGTGATGTAACAGCAGTATTCATATAGCCTGCACTGCCCCCTGCCATGGTATGATGGTGGCCTTGCTTTACCTGAGGCTGTGACCAGGACAGACTTTAGCCAAATACACTCTTTGCAGCACAGTAAGATTAACTTATTTATAGCACGGGGAGAGTAAAGTGAAAGTCCTTTCCCTTGGTGAAAAGCAGCTGCAACAGGAAAATGACTGCTCACCTCTATATAATGGCAAGGTAGAGCTACACACTACTGCCCTGTATGCCCTCACAGCATGTACAAGTACAGGGACATCGTTACTGTAGTTAACTATATAAATATAAGACAGCATAGCCAGAAACTATAAATATCAACAACAAAAACTCTACACAGACCATCTTAGAATCATAATTCTTTAAGAAAACTGAATACCAACAGATTTGTTATGTCTGCTAAGGTTTGCTGCATTTCACCATTTATAGTAAGTGACAAACTAAGAAATGCACATCAATACAATATGTTTTATCACACGTTACTATTCACTTACATGTTTTGACCACTTAATGCATGGATATGAAACATATAAAGTGTATTTCACTGTATTATCAACTACTTTCTAACCACAACAAACCTTTCCAATTAAATGCACAAAGAGTAGATTTCTTCTTTCTTATTTATATTTATTTACAACTGCCTTAAATATATCATATTATACAATTTCATATGATGACTAGTCAATAATAAACTGGAAGCCGTCATGACCTAATTTCGAGCACTACGGTGGTAATTTTCTGCACCAACTAAGAAAGATCATGAATAACCTACATTAGGAGAGCCAGCTTGGGGCTGAAATTTGAATCCAGGACCCATGAATATGAAGGAACACTGCTACAAACCTGACCCCAGCAACAGGTAACAGCAATTTGTATTTTTCAAAAACACGGCTAAGAGACTGCAGCGAACTAAAGTGATCACAGCATACCTTCTTATTACTTTTCAATCTGTAATTGCATGAGGACAGACAGTAACGGTCTGGAGGTAATCGAAGACCACAATGGGGTTTGATGAGTGGAAGTGGGCTGTTGTTTTTCGTTCTTGCAACCTCTAGCAGGATCTGGCCAACATAACAGTAGAAAAAACAACAGTTAATTTAAGAACAATAAGCACGGAATTTTACTACAAAGATATTTGTAATCAACAGACACTTACATCACGAGGTGGTGGAGTTGTAAATGCACGATCTATTGTCATCTGAACTGCCAATTTCACATCTTCTAAATCTATCACTTTCTTCTTAGCATGACTTGCAAACACTCTAGCATCATCCAGTATGCATGTTACATAACCTAAATCAAACAAACAATACTTTTAATACAAAATTAATCATCAGAACAGACTAATTAATTTTAGAAGAGCACAATGGTCCATACCTCATTTGGAAGAAGCTGTTATGAAACCAATGTATGATAAAGGCATACAATCATGGCTACCAAAATCCAAGCAAGCAAACAAACAACCCAACTAAAAACCATTCCTGCACATGAACAAACACATACACAAAAGTAAGGTATAACCTTGCTTTATAACTGGTTGGTGTTGGCAACCCTGATGTAATAACCAAAAAAGTAAGATGACATTAAATGCAATCGTAATCACATAATTGAACATAACTCACAAATAATGTAAGTGGTTATGTAATTCAAAGAGTATAGATATGATTTTACAGTACAATGACAAAGGACTCCAGCGACTGTGGAGAATGATAACCTGTCAATAAGCCAATGACCCTGCTAATATTCAACACAAATACCGCCAAAGTACATGTCTCTGGTTTTACTGCTATGCCAATCTGACTGTATTCATACTTTGGTGCATTGTACGACCAGCACTATAAACAACAAATATACAGTGTAAAGTTTGGAATGACCTGAAAGTCATAACATCCCTGCATTGTAAATTTTTACAGTGCATTCTTTGTTTTTCTTTTCCATCTCCTTGATCACTTAACAAACATGATATTCATTATATTTTGCCCTGATAATGGTTACACGGACTAACGTTTCGTTAAAACATAAAATCTTCACCCAGTGGCTGGTTAAAGAAGCAAGAACTGACGGCAGGAAATTTGTGTTCGTATTAACGCAACCAGGGCTTAGGGAAGTTCGTGGGGTAGTAATACAGTACTCAATGCTCTAGCTTACCCGTGGTGCTACTTCTCCATATTCAGTTTGGGGCATACTATGTCTCAAGAACTACCACTACTGCTGCTGTCGAATGTTACAAGAGTATTATATGCGAGTAATTAAAACAGGCCAAGCGGAAAGGACAAAAAGATAACGTGTGTAAATAATATATGTAATCCTAAAGTACAATAGACCGTAAAAACAGCCTCTCATACGGCAATAACTATTTAATATACAAGTTTCTAGTTACGCACGTGTTCATGTAGTAACCCTATTCTGGCATCGTAGGTACATATGTAGTCATATGGTACACACGAATTCATTCCTACATACTTACGATACGTAAATTCCAAAAGTTGATTTATAACACGTGGCTCATATTCATTAATACCCATATCTTTCATGATAGACATAATTACTTGCGCATCTTTCGGTATATGCTTCGTCGGCGTCGCCATTTTACCAACTGCTGTACACAGCTCATGTACTCCCCTCTAGTGACAAGTTCGTGAAATTCAACTTCAAGCGCTGGAGGAGAAATGACGAAAGCAATACCGTTTTACAACACATTTCATTTTGATCAACACAGAGGAATGAATTTAAAGAATATATGCATATTCTAAACGGGAGACGTTACCTTCTTACAGTTCTTGTGGAAAACATAAATGTATATGAATACTGTATGTACGGCAGTTGCGAATCCTGGACCAGATTGGTCAAGCTGAAGGACACAGAATGTCTTCCGTTTTACCTCTCCACCATACCATTAGCAGTCAATCATCTGACGGTGTCCTAGGTGGCAATATTAGCAACAACAGCCAACAACAACAACAATAATAATAGTAATAATAGGCGGAAATGTAAATATGGCCACACAAGACTCTGTCATTATCTGCATTAAGAGAAAAATCTGAAATTCTTACACAATATATTTTGGCCATTTAAAATGAAATAACGCTCTCCTACTGTTCTTGTATTTACTCTTTAGGTGAGGTAAAGGCCATCCTTCGTTATCTCTCATATCTCTAATAAGTTCTGAATCACTCTTTTATCAACCTGGCACACATCTGTCTTTCAATGGTAAGGTTGTTAAAGAATAAAACAATTTAACTGCTCTCATATGAAAACCTTGGAAAACAAAACCAAACTCACTACGTCTGTATTTCAGTGATCACTTTTAGGAGAATCTAGCTCATGCACTACTTTCATGACAAAAAAAAATTCCAATGTTAAAACAAGGGAGTGTTTAAATGCAATGAGCATGAAGAAATAGACAATACTTACATATGACAATACTGTCTCCTTGGTCAGACAGCACATACCTGGATGGTAATTACTCAACCATGTAGTGTAACAACCCAGAAAACCTGCTTCCTCAATACAAAAACAGGTATGCAGCTACTAAAATCTCTTAGCCATATGTTATTTCCAGTAGGTAAGCACCAAGCTTGCTGCTTGACCTAGCCATATCTTTCAGTGTAGCATTCTTTCTCCCCCTCACTTCTTACAAAAAGACAACAAGCACAGCCATTATTATCATTGCTTTACTTACACTGAAATAGACACACTCAAGAATGCACCACACTGCCTTCTTTATGTCTCTCTCTCTTACACACATGTGGTTCAAACAGCAGGTATAGCAGGCAGTACTCTGCACCCCTTTCCTTCTAGCAACTGCATGATACAAACCATACATAACATAAAAAAAAAATACTGTTTTAATAGAGAAAGGAAGTCATTCCCTCTGTTTCAGTGGTACAGCAGCACAATACTAGCTATACCATGGAATTCACCACCAATAAATGGAAAACACTGGGTGTTATATTTTTGTACTGTATATTTGTTGAAGTTTGAAAGGTAATGATATTTATTTAGTATATCCCTGTCAACACAGCATAGCACGACCTCAGGTTGTGGATGAAGGAACGGCCTCCAATATGGAGGGTAGCTGTGGATATATTGAAAAAGCAGTCACGGACAGCCGACAAGGGGTGGTCCTCCATCTTGGAGTTGGGAGAGGTGCTAACAACTGCTCATCATAAAAATGTATCCTGTTACCAGACCTGGACTGATATTAATGTGGATCACTGTAACCAAATTAAGACATGAGCCATGACAGATCTAAACATAATTTTGTATGAAGATATACGTAGAGAATCCAAACCATTTTGTTATAATGCTACACAAGTAGCATATTACTAATAAATGTACACGGAAAAAATGATGCTCCAGTTAAAGGGTTCAGACAAGAAGCTGAGTTACTCTATATTAATTGTAACAACTGCTGATGAACAAATCACAACATGGGCACAAGTCAAGGGTGTACACAGACCAGCCACCAGGTTACCATGGTGACTAATTCTGTACAGTGGCACCTCATACTTGTGGTTTCTCAGTATGGAACTTGCTTCGTGTCAGCCTTCTGGTACCTAAAATTTTGAGGTGGCTCCTAGATTTTTGGAAAGTTTGTGCACCCCTGGTATATGCAGTTACCAACTAATATGCCACATAAAATGCCAACATGACAAAAGTAGTTACTGGAAGTAAGAGATTTCAAGTCCCACTTTGCTTCTGCACTCTACCTACCTCGCCACAACAACTGTGAGCATTTTGCTGCTGGGATAGAATCTGCTCTCTGCCCATCCATCAGTTTCTGAATATTGCAAGTTCAATTAAAAGTTGGACACTTTTATTTTTAACTGCACTTCAACACTTGACACCATATTAATGATTACACCCTTCAGAACTGTTTTTCTGTTTTTTGACAGGTGTTTTAATGGCCTTCAGGATTATCAGTACTTGTATGATGGACCTAAGAACAAAATCTGTCTAGCTTTTCCATCTGAAGCTCTAGTACTATGAAAGTCCCATGTATATCCGTTGTAGCTCGATAAACCATATATACTCCATTCTACAACTCAAGCAGAAGTTCTGACAAATCCAGTAAAGTGTCCAGCAATAAACCCACATTTTTAATGTACGCTGAGAAGTCTAAAATCTTCATCATTGCCTTGTAAAGGACCCTTGGGCACTCAATCTTGAATTACCAGGATATGCGTTGTTGAAATGTTTTCTCAGGCCTTTGTAAAGACTACCATACTGCATTCACAGTTTGGTAAAATGAAACAAACCACTTTAAACTGACAACATGACAAAGAGACTGTGGGCAAGTAATTAGCTCATCTTTATTTCCAGAAAACCTGTGTAGGGTCAGCAAAAATTCTGCTGCCATCCTAGGCCAGGAACAGTCTGGCTTCCCCTCCTCATCATCACCTCAACTCCTAATATTTTCAAAAGAAGTACTTGACTTCTGTTTTCTAAATTTATGCCAAATTCTGCAGCCATAGAAAGCTGCCTAGTTTGTCTAATGGGTTTAATTGGCGTTGGACTTGTGACACAACGAACAGAATTATTACAGTATATTGAGTCCTGCAACTACAACTGCAGCATCAGTCACTCCAAGTACAGATATGGCGCAGGCACCATAACAAACAGTGGGATTAGAAAAGTTGCAAAGAAATAGTTTTGCAATGCCTGACTTTCATGCTGATATTACTGATGCTCCATCAGATACAAATTATATCAAGCTTTTCCTCTAAAATCACTCCCTGCAGTTCTCAAGCAGAGTACAAGGACAGTTTTACCATCAGAAGTATCTTTTTTTTTTCTTCTTCTTTTTTAACACAGTTTATATTCCCTTTTATGCATGTAATAATTGCAAATGACCAAATATTTTAAAACTTTTAAATAATTTTTATAATATAACATTACAAAATGTTATAATTTTCAGTGCACAACCCTTTCTACTACACATACATTACATGTCGAGGAATTTCCAGCAGTTCTGCCACAATGCGAGAAATGACAACGTTAAGCAACTGTTGTATAAAATTGTGTGCTCCCTGAAGATGGGCTGGTGGGGCCCAAAACACATAGGAGTTGGCGTTTTATAATATTATGGTAATTTTAATAAAATTGTGTGCATTTTTTTGGTTTGAAATGTAATAATTACATTATAAATGACTGATTAGTCTGTCACAAATAACATATTGTTTTGTTTCAGTAACATATTTATTGACCACTGCCTTCCTTTCTTCATTCTTCATGTGATGTACTGTAACAGTACGTGACTTTCTGGATGTACAAAGTGTCCCAACTGATAACCAGTTGAAGTTCAGTGTCAGGTGTCATAATATGGCCATGAAGATCTAAAGAAACTAGCTTTATAACCCTGTTCATGCACACTTGGTGTCAACGTTTCTTGGCATAGGAAATACAAATCAATTAAAAATCTGAAGTGACACTTATGTATAGGTTTGCATTCAGTAACATCTGAAAATTTGTACCTGCTCTTAACTAAAAGCAATATGTTATAGTAAAGGTGCCTGTAAGAATTCTCATGTTTAACAAGTTTCTTCTGGATTGCTCACAACTAACTTTATTCAGACACTCAAACAAGAGCTTACAGTGCATCAAGTGCTTGGTAGATAGCTTAACAACTAAGATTTCACAGTGATATTTATGAATAAATACTGGTTTAATTCTCAAATAAGGTAAAAGAAAGAGTTATATGCTATGCAGTAATTAATGCTGATGTTATCTTCATATCTGCTGCAGGCTGCAGTAGAGGTGGTCTAATTTAGTCCTCTGTGTACTCGAATGGCTCTGGGGGTTCGGGCTCCTTGTCTTCATCTGGCTTTGGTCCGAACGCTGCAAAGACAAAACTCATGCAAGAATGACATAGCCAAGTGAAAGAAAGTTTCTAATGTGTTGTTATTTTCACAGTCTGGAGGTTTAGCAATAACACTATTGATCTGTTATGCCTGCTTAATATTTTCACTCTTTTCTGGTATGTCATGAATGCTTCAGCTTTTTTAGTTAAGTACCCCACCAAACCGTCATATTAAAGATAAATTACTTCCATCAACATATCAAATTATGGCACAAATAACAGCATAAGAGACTGTAGTATAATCATGGTGCCAAGTGAGTGAGAGTTATTTTAAAATGTGTCCATATATAAATATCTCAGGTCAATTTCCTATTAAGGTAAGGTTCACAATGAAAGAAATCCAAAATAAATTCTTGGCATTTTTTATGTAAGAAAGCATCATTTCCACTTCCTGAACAAATGAAAACAGAAATGAATAAAACAATTCCTTTGCTGTAGTTTTATACAGCCATACACACAGTATAATAGTCATTAGTCTTTCACACCCTTTTGTTTCACTATCTCAAAGGACTCTACGACTTATGGAGAAAGTGCAATGGACCTAAAATGAGGGAGTCATTATTCTCTAAAACTACTGTTCAAAAATTTTTTCACAACAATCAATATTTAATGAATTATGCTCAAGGTGAGTGCAGAAGGGCACAATGGTCTTCCTGTTAAGTGTATTTTGCTTTAGTCCAGTTTAACCAAATCAGTACATGCAGACAAGGTTTTGTACCGCTGTCCAACAGGTAATGTAATGCTATCAGTTGAGTGGTTCTTGAGCAGTTTCATAGTTACAGATGGATGGAGAGATTCTCTATTGAATCCATAATATCCTACCTCTTGCAGAATTGATAAACATGAGAATTTCACAATATTACAGGATATTTTTCTTACTAAAATGTTTTTAATGAGAGGAAACAGAACATGAAACAAGAGGAAGGAACAATACCTGCATGAATTGGTAAGGAATTTACAGTCTTTATTCTTACGCATAGTAGTCTGATACGAAGTGACGAAGTTCTTCTCTTCTACATCAAATTTATGTACGTTACCACATAACTTCCCTGTCTTTATCCAGTTTGTTACCAGTGTTACAGTCTTATAACACATAAATATTCCATAAGGTAAACACTAACAACACAATAACAATTCCTGTACTGAAGACTCAAGTGTTTTGGAATATGATGCCATGTCCCCTTTCTTGGACTGCAGAGATCCTGAAGATGGGGACAGCAAGATCCTTTAAACAGTGGTAACTATTTATCAGTCAACATAACATGATATCGTAGAAGACTTGATTCTTCACAAAAACAGTGGTGTCTTAACCTCAGATCTTTTATTCCTATATTGCTGTTTTGATTCAAAATAATATTTTTATTATACAAACCAGCCACTGGCTCTACCAGCTCCTCCACAGCTCCTGGCTTCACATGACGAACCATAATGATTCCTCCAATTGTCAGATCCTTGAGTGGAACATAGCTACTTCCTTCAACTTGTTGAAGCACCTTCAACTGGGCAGCAGGGAGAGAAAGGAACATTAATTAAAAACAAACACTTCCACCCATCAATAGAGCATAAAAACACTACTTTTATATTGCATAAGCTTCTACGACTCCACATTGTGTTTGCAAATACCTTCAATAAGTGGTGTGGATGGGGGTGAGGGGGGAGTGGTTTAGCTAAGTGGGCAGCAAAATGAATACTTTAAATGATAACATTTGACTTTCTACATTATACAATTTTTTAAAATTTCTTTTAAAGGTGGCCATGGTGTTTACTCACCGTGGATGCCAAAAAACCTAGCTACACCACTGCCTTCAAACATATTCTTCATTCAGCATTAGTAGCCAAGTTTCACACCCATACAAATAAAAAGAATATTATATAATAAAGCACCTTACATTTTCTGGAATGGCTAACCTGTAAAAGTAAAGATATAGTTTTCCTTGTGCATGCATGCAACATATACAGGGGGCAAAGAGGTGCAGTTCCATTCATTCTTAACCATGGCACTGGATAAGTAAACCGACAGCCATCTTAAACTGAAAGAATCATACTAATCAATCTCTAAGTTATGTGCAGTATGTAATGTATAGTTAGCTCTGTGTTTCACATCAGCAACATCTAAACTCTGGAAGCAATTTATTTTGCCAATTTTAATTCTACAATGAAATACAGAACCCTATGGAGGGCAACATGTCTCACAGTTACAAGACATTTAATATACAAAACAAAATGTTTAAGAATTATGGTTGGTACAAAATGCAGAAATCCGTGTAGAAGTCTGTTGTACAGTGTATAGATTTTACCTCTTCCACATGAATAAATATTTTAATTAATTTAATTGCAAATAATCAATAAAAATTTCAGCTACAAAGAATATTAACACAAGGAATAAATAACATCTTCATATACCACTGCCAACATCTCATGTTTTGGAGGAGTATATACTATCTTGATATCAAAATTGTCAATAGTTTACTTTGTAGAATGGCAAATCATATGAAAGAAAAGGCTCAAATTAAAGCAGTGTTAGAGAATATACTTAAAAAACACTCCTTTTACTATGATGATGAATTTAGTTTACACATCCCCCCACCAAGAAAAGCTTTATGCTCCTGCTGGGAACTGCACCCTGGACCATCCAGTCCACATCCTAGCCACTATACTGACTACACTATACTAGCAACTAATAAGTAACTTGTAATGGTGAATAAACTTTCCAGAGATAATGGAGAATTTAAATGTAATCTAAAATTTGCTATTTATTATATAATAAAAGTCAATGATCAATGAATGCAGGCAATGACTGCTTACAAACTACCTTATCTTGTAGAAAATCTTTGTCCACAGCACATGCACAGTAATTCCACATAGCAGAAAATCTACATTCATAAAACCGTCAGAATTATAGAACAATTATGGACTGCCTCAATTCCAATAATCTTCTCATTCCCTCTCTCAAAACCATACACACCTGTGGTTTCATGATACGCGCTGGGTTGCTCAAAATCTCAAAGTTAGGTTCTGGTTCTTTCTTGGTCTCTTCCTCCTTAGTGCCTGTTGCTGCTTTCTTCTCAACTGATCCTGCTCTCTTCTCATCCTTATCTTTGTCCTTTTTGTCTTCCTTTTCTTTCTTTTCATCCTTCTTCTCCTTTCCTTCATCCTTGTCTTCATCCTGAATTAATGATGAAACAATACTTAGTTAAAAGTCCATCCAGAAAATAAGGGTACAAAAAATCAATGAGGTTGGCAAACTTATAGTTATACCATAGAGTTGTTTTATGCACACTGGTATATGAATCTGGTAACTTCATGTGCATGACCAAAAAAGAAAAGTGAAAAAAGAAAGAGAAAAAGTAATGTATGAAAAAAAAAATCTATGTAACTCACAAACTGTTACTTTGCATCTGAGTTATAATGCAGATGGCAAACATTACACAGATAACAGGTATTCAAGTGTTGTAGTTGATTTGGAAGTAGACTGGCCTGCAGCAATTACTTAATTATCATGACTAACAGAAATTAGAGTGCAAATAAAATGGGAAAAATTGTGTACTGAAGGGTACCAAAAAACATCAAGTCTTACTACACTGTACAGATGCAGCTACATGCCTTTGAAAACTCACGTCTATTGTGTGACATAATAAAACCTCTTTCACAATGGTTACAATTCAGTATCTCAAAACTTATTTTAAGTGGCATACTTTATAACCTCGGCTTCCAGTGTAACTGGCGAAAAAGAAAACTGTTTGGAAGAAGACAAGTCAGACTTTAAACACAGCCCTTCAGACTTTAACAATGCCCATGCACCACATTTGTTATTAATACATAAAAGATGAATGATTCTGCATGCCAGCAACAAATACAGCAAACTTTAGAATCATTCAAAATTAAACGTCTGAAGGAAAAACTCATTAAGTCATTTAGCAGTATGAATAAAGAGTTATTTCTGACTTTCATTAATATGTGAAATTATCTTTATTAAATAAAGTGGTTAACATTTGATTCAAGCAAGTTTATCAGTTACACACATACTGAATTCTTCTATCAGTGTATCTTGTGGTATTCAAATGAGAAGTTCTTACCACTTCCATCTTGTCAGACTCACGCTGCAACCGTCCAGCCTCTATGCGCCCAGCTTCTCGACGGCGAGCCCTGGCAGCAATGCTCAGGACAGCAGTTGTTACTTTCTCTCTTTCCTCTCTCTTCTTCTCCTCAAGTGGTGGAGGGTACGCAAACATTGAGGGACGGGCATTTGAACGGAACTCGAGCTTTGGCATCTGTAAATAGGCAAGACAGTCTTGGGTGCATTCAGATATCAAGTATGTTGCATTATTTTTTTTATAAAAAAAGACGTATAAACAGGTGTATTTCATGTAACTTCTCCAGCAACATATAAATATATGAACAGAACTAAAGTTCTGGTACATGAAAATAGGTAACTTGGGTTCACACACTTCTATGATCAACTGTGTTGTGTTTCTTTAATTATCTACAGGAAAAATAATTGTATTCCATGTCACTTCTCAAGCAACATTTAATGCTGATATCAATTTTGTTTTTGGGTAATGGCACCATGGGACATATTGTCATATTTTCAGGTTCTTTTTGTCTCCATCTTCAAGACAAAATGACTAACCAATGGCCCTTGCTAATCCCAACAGTAAACTTCCAATTTTGAAAAATGAGCAACAGCCAGTATAGTAGGTAAAAGTAGAAAACAAACCTTAAAAAGACATAATCCTTTTCTTGAGGGTAAAAGTGTGGAATGTACGGGATGGTGAGATATCTGTATGGAATGACGGCCAGTGAGGCCAGAAGAAATACAGAAACAGCAGGAGCAAACGGAATAAAAAAAAAATCATGCGAAATTAGCCCTATAGAGCACCTTGATCAAACTTGAAGCAAAAAGCAGTGACACAGATGTGTGACGACAACACAACAGAAGAATGACAAGACTAAGTGGCATTGGACCCCAGAAGGCCATAACTGAAATAATATATACATTTACATTTTGACACATCTTGGAGCCAGGACAGCATAATCGGTAGACAGAGTAGACTACGGGCTGAATGATGATAGTTTCAAATCCCAGCAGGGACAAAAGATTTTTCTCATCTGTACAGTGTTGTGGGTCATCGTAAGACACATACAACCTCCTATTCAGTAGGTAATGAGAGATCCTTCCTTGGGGGTAAAATGGTAAGGGCATGAGGCCAACCACTCATCTACATTTGGATATAGAATAGGGCTTTTTTTTTAAATACGAAAAAATGGCCAGGATTCAGGGACATTAACACTTTGAGCCCTGGCCTATTATCTCATTAATGTCCCTGAATCCTGGCCATTTTTTCGTATTTTTAAAAAAATTGCCCGATTCTATTTCTATGAAATAAGCACATATTTTCATTTTAATGTTTTAGTTGGTAACTTTGAGTACTAACCACAGCAAAAATTATGGCTGTAAGTACGTTTTACACCCAGATATGGATGCTAAAAGGAATGGGTGTTTTTGGGAAAAATAAAAAGTCAAATTCTTAGCTATATATACATATATATATATATGTGTGTGTGTGTGTGTGTATATATATATTTATAAGAAATTAAAAATACTGCCTAATTATAAAGAAAACTGTGAAACATTATAAAGAAAAGTGTTATGGTCATATTGTAATATAAAAATTAATTTCGACAGGGGTGTCCATCAGTATAATTATTCACTTCTGATCACGACTGTCCAGTAATACATTATGGAAATAGGTAACCCAGTCTTTGAAATGTTATGAATATTTCAGAACACTGTGAACATATTTTGAATTATTTTCAATTATCATTCGCATTCAGGGTTGTCCATTACATGAAAATAATAATAATTATAATAACTACCACAAATCTATAGCAAACATGAAATATAACACTATTCTGTATCTTAGTGCACCAGCAAGTATCTTTCCTTTGAGTGGAAAGCTTCAAAGCACTCTCCCAGACAAAGTGGAACATCACACTGCTTGCAGTATACTGTAGTGTACTTTCTTTCTACTCCTTCAGATGTACGTTTCACTTTTTCAGCACACACTTTGCATTTCCATTGTCCTCTTCTTCCTTTACTACCTGAAGTGACAGGAATCACATATGGAAAATGATTCCTTCCAATAGGGCGTCCACTTTCCTGAGGAGTATTTCTCCGGCTTCTCTTTTATGAACACTCTGAAGTGTATTCCTCTGAAACCACAAATCCCTTCATCCACTGTCAGTTCTTCGTCAGGAATGTAGAAAGTGTGGAAATCATTCATTAGTTTGTTGAATACTGGTCGGAGTTTGTACAAAAGGTCATGTCCAGGATTTCCTCTAGGAATGTATGTATCATTATTATTTAGATGAAGGACGGTCAAGATAGAAAAGAAGCGATCATGGGAAATCTGGAGGGAAGAGGCAAATTTTGAATCATAAATAGGATTGGTAGACCAATAATCCCGAAGTCTGGGTTTCCTAACAAAGCCCATGTGCACGATGATAGCTAGAAAGCGTTCTATTTCGGATATGGTAACAGGGTTTCCACCTTGAGAAAACTGAGTTTTTAGATATTGGTCCTTTTCTTTTTTGTGCCGCAATTTGTTGTGCGGCATATCTGTTGGTTTCTGTTTTTATGTGAGATATAATGTCATTATTTATGAAAATATGGACAACTTGAAAAGGGGATAAATGCTCGTTGATGCTGGATGCATTTGGTATACCAGGTATAGACGAAAAGGGTATGTCTTGCACATTACCCTCAATTTTCCAGTCCTTTTCCGTGTCACTTGGTTGCTGACTGCCAGTTACTCTCGATCCTCGCACAGTACGACCTCGAGCACGGCCACGAACACGACTCAGGGGATAACGGCTACTTTGGTCAACCCTCGTTTGAAGTTCTGCGTCACTATCACTTGAATCACTGCTCATATTTATAGGAACACTTGCTTCTTCTTGTTCTGCATCGCTGTCTGACCAGTCTACTTCAGATCCTTCATTATCGTAAATTTCCTCTATCACTTGTTCCAATTCGCGTTCACTCAAAAAACGTGACACCCCTGCTTTGGGTACCACTGGGGCCCGGTCTATCCATGGTGGCAGTCAAACTCTTACTGACCTCTCCGGTCACACAAAAGTGATCTCATTCAGTTTGACTGTCTATTTTTAGGGCAGCTAGAGATATGACGCATGGACATAATGTAAACACGAACACCTATGTTCATAAGTGACGCACGTGAAATGCGCATATTACGATGACCTAATAAAAACCAATTCTATTGTTCATAAAAGTCAACCATCTTCATAGATAATGTAGCTGAAGGTTCAAACTACACGTCAGCATAGTCCAATAACAAATATATTGCATCCCCGAATTTTGACACAATTTTTAATTTAGTGATGTAAATATACATCAATAGGATTCTGTGTTCAGGGGCTATCGATGTACATTTACATCGATAGGACTCAAAGTGTTAATGAGATAATAGGCCAGGGCTCAAAGTGTTAATGGCTCTATGATTTCAAATCTAAGATTCAAGTTCTCATTGCTAAATAACTATTTCTTTTTGCATATACCACATGTTCACAGGACCCTATCAACTTCGAACTGAGATACACACTATAGAACTGAACACAGTGTCACATGAACAGAAGCTGCCATGGTTAGATGCAGCATTAACCCTTAGGCGACTAATGTCATATATATATGGAGCACCAATTCTTGATGTTTCTAGATCACACACGATGACGCAGCACAGTCGGTAGGACTCCTCTGGACGAGTGATCAGCTCGTCGCAGAGACCTCTACCTGACAACACACGACACTCACAACAGACAAATATC
>Ga0268261_10001381_pt1 | contig 16596 bp, 16 predicted proteins | sample TergutNc150P1_FD_190353 | JGI IMG/M metagenome (GOLD analysis project Ga0268261, IMG submission 190353) | Nasutitermes corniger P1 segment gut microbial community from laboratory colony in Florida, USA - Nc150 P1 (SPAdes) (version 2) | ecosystem: Host-associated > Arthropoda: Insects >...
ATTATTTAAAATTTGACTGGACTAAATTTACCATTTATGTAACTTTTGTGAAACTAAATCAACCTTATTTGGTTGAACACTTTGTAATGATACAACACTTAGTAAATCAGACTATACTACTTTTACAGTATAGTTAGAACTTGGAGTCAGCAGTAGGAACGGGATGCCCGTATAACAATGTTCTTGAGTTCACGACTAGTTACGCAGCCTAAGGGGATTTTAATGCAATGTAAAGAATGACATAGGTATTTCTTTTTGGAGGTGTTAACGAAAGAATTTTATGCGAAGCAGTTGTCAGTGATCTACTTAGAAAGCCCAAAACTGAATGGTGGCAGCACTATACTTATACCCATTCTTTGTTATTTCCATTGATCCATAGATGTGGAAAAGTCATAGAATGTTTGTTCAAATACGTAAACTCAAAACCATACACAAATAGCAGGCATAGCCTTTGTCATAAAATAAATGTGTAATGAATGTCAAATTTGTGTACCATTTTAGTATGCAGGAAGTAAGCGGTCACTTAGCCACTGCGGGCTGAGCAGTGACGTGACAGTTCGTTACACTTTAGAAAATGCTTGAGCCCGACGGCAACGTGAGAGTTTAGTAAACTTTAGAGAATGCCTGAGCTTGATAGTGCGCCTTCATATAACCCAGCACCTAAAGGTAAGTGGCCTCACCCGTTTACCAGTGGTTACGTGCCCTTATTTTTGAAGAGATTACACTTGGGGAGGCGATATAGATTTGACAGAAAAGCTACCACGATGCTCTTGACGTTCGTCTGGTTTCAACTTATACAAGGTAAGTCGTGCTGACTGTATTCGAAATTGTACTTTTCTAAAGCCCCCCCACCGAGTTGAGCACTTTTGGTTAAGTCTATTACACATTGACCAAATTCCAAATTTCGATACGTGCTCGGTTGTAACAAAGAGAGGCAAGGCATTTATTTTAAACAACTTGTGGAGTTTTGAAGTGTGACTTAATTTGTAGCTTGTACAACTGCGTATAAACTACAACATTGCTTTCCCTTGGTTCGACCTTGTAAATAAATAATTTAGTAAAGAAGGATATATATATATATATTTACTAGTGAATTGGTTAAATTACTTAGGTTGCACTGCTTTGTCCTTGAGTTCCTATTAGTGAACCTAAAAGACAGAAACGGAAGCAGTTTTCAGTACCCGGCTGAAACTGACTGGTGGCGACGCTGTCCGGGATCGTGAAGGCCAAGACGAAGATAGTAGGAAATCGCGGTCTCACTATATAATACCTGTTCAGGTACTTCGCCCGGGAAGCACTACAATGCTAGTGCTTACGAATTTTAGCGACAAGAAATTGACCCTACATAAGGGAACGATACTTGGGGTAGCGCAAGAGATTTCTGAGAAATTACTGGTCTCAGCGGCTAGGAAGACGCTGATAGAGGTACAGAACAGACATTTTTTCCTGGAAACAGTAAAGAGGTACCTAAGGGGTTTAAGAAGTATGTAGATGAGAAGCTAGCACATTTGTCCCATGCATAGAGGAAAATTATAAAACCCTTCATCTTCACGATGAAGATATTTTAAGAGTACTAATGTAGTGTATAAAACTGAGGCAGCAGATGCACCTCCTATAAGGAAGGAACCATATAAAATTCCATTTGCTTCAAAACAGGAAATGAACAGGTAGGTTCAGAAGAGACAAGTGTGTCAAGTCCAAGCCATTCGCCAGTAGTGTTAGTGCCAAAAAAGACAGAGTGGATTTCTGAAATACAGGTTTTGCTTTGATTTTCGGGCACTGAAAGCTGTCACTATGTGATAGCTACCTACTACCTCGATATGAGGAGACAACATCGACCCTCTCGGGTAGCAAGTACTTTTCTATACTAAGCTAACAGTCTTTCGGCAAATTAATATCCACGAAGCACACCGAGAAAAGACAGCCTTTTCAGTACCACCATTGGGACATTATGAATTTAATAGACTACCGTATAGGCTCTCTAACAGCCCAGATAATTTCCATAGTCTAATGGATCTAGTTTTAAAGAACTTGGCGGGAACTGAATGTTGGGTATTTATAGATGCTGTTATTGTCTATTCAGATGCAGCAGAAGAGCATGCCAAGAGATTAGCTGATATTTTCGAAGTTTAGAAGGGATAATTTGCAACTTCAACAAGAGAAATGGGTCTTCGCGACAAGGTAGCATGCTTAGGATTAGAATTTACTTACAGAGGTATTGAAACGTGGCCGGGTAGGGTCAAGGCAGTACAGAATTTCCAAATACCTCGATCAGTGAAGGATGTTAGTTCCTACCTTGGACTAGCGTCAAGTTTTGAGAAAATATCCAGGACAGAGAGGCTGTAGGTCGAGCGCCAATATACGGATTTATTCGGTTGACGCGAGTCACGGTTCGAGACCATATTCAGCACAGATAGGCGGTACGTCGAGCGCCAGCAATACACGAATTATTTCGGTTTGCGCGAGTCATTTTTCGAGACCATACTATGCACATATCGGCTGTAGGTCGAGCGCCAATTACTTCTGTTGGTGCGAGTCATGTTTCATGTCCATATTCAGCACAGATAGGTTGCATGTCGAGCGCCAATACACATTTGTTGTTGCCTCGATTAATGTTGCGATGCCATATTCAGCACAGATAGGATGTAGGTCGAGGGCAAATACACGAACTACTTCGGTTGGCGCGAGTTATGTTTAAAGGACATGTTAATTACAGATAAGCTGCATGTTGAGCGCCAATTCACGAAAACATTCACTTGGAGCAAGTCATGTTGAAGCCCATATTCAGCACAGATAGGCTGCATGTTGAGCGACAATACCCGAATTTCATCACTTGGCGCAAGACAAGTTTCGAGCCCATATTCAGCACAGATAAGCTGTAGGTAGATCGCTAATACACGAATTCCTTTAGTAGCCGCAAGTCATGTTTGGAAACCATATTCAGCACAGATATGCTGCATGTCGAGCGCCAATACAAGAATTTAATCACTTGGCGCGAGTCAGGTTTCGAGACCACATTCAGAACAGATAGGTTGTAGGTCGAGTGCCAATACACGAATTTCTTCAGTTGGCGCAAGTCATGTTTGCATTCCATATTCAACGCAAAAGGCTGCACGTCGAGCGCCAATACACGAATTTCTTCACTTGACGCCAGTCATATTTCAAGCCCATGTTCAGCAGAGATAGGCTGTAGGTCGAGTGCCAATGCACGATTTTTTTTCAGTATACGCAAGTCATGTTTTGAGCCCATATTCAGAAAAGATAGGCTGCATGTCGAGCGCCAATATACGATTTTTTTCAGTAAGCGCAAAGTCATGTTTCGAGCCCATATTCAGCACATACAGACCTTAGGTCGAGCGCCAATACAAGAATAACATCAATTGACGCAAGTCATGTTTCGAGGCTAATACACGAATTTCATCACTTGGCGCGATTCATGTTTCGAGCCCATATTTAGAAGAGATGGGCGGCATGTCGAAAGCCAATACACGAATTTCATCACTTAGCGCGATTCACATAAAGATCCCATTTTCAGCACAGATAGGCTCTATGTCGAGGGCCAATAGAGGAACTTTTCATTTGGGGCGAGTTATGTTTCGATGACTTATTCATCACAGATAAACTGCATGTTGATCAACAATTCATCAATTTTTGTAGTTTGCGGAAGTCATGTTTTGAGCACATATTAACCACAGATAGGATGCATATCGAAGGCCAATACACGAATTTCGTCACTTGGCGAGAGCAACGTTTTGAGTCATTGATAGTCTGTAGGTTGATCGCCAATACACGAATTTCTTGTGTAGGCGCAAGTCATGTTTGGAACCTGTTTACAGCACAGATATACTGCACGTAGAAGAGTTTATTCACTGTGATAAATATGTAGCACAGTAGTCTGTATGTCGAACGCCAAAACACGAGTTTTTTCACTTGGCGTAAGTCATGTTTGGAGCCCATATTCAGTACAGACAGGCTGCATGACGAGCGCCAATCCACGAATTTAATCACTTTGCGTGAGTCATTTTTCGAGACCCTGTTCAGCACAGATATGATGTCGGTAGAGCGCCATTATACTTATTCCTTAATTTTGCGCAAGTCATATTTGGACCCATATTCAAAACAAATAAGCTACATGTAGAGCACCAATACACGATATTCTTCAGTTGGCAAAATTCATGTTGCGTTACCATATTTAAATAGATGAAATGCTCCGGTTGGCGTGATTCATGCTTCGAGGACGTATTCATCAGAGATAAGGTGCATATTGAGTAACAACTCATGAAATTATTCACTTTGCGCAAGTCATGTTTGGAGCACATATACAGCACAGATAAGCTGCATGTCGAGAGCCATTATACAAATTTAATCACTTCGCGCGATTCATGTTTCGAGCACATATTCAGCACAGAGAATCTGTAGGTCGAGAGCCAATAAAAATGTCTTCATTTGTAGCAAGTCATGTTTCGAGCCCATATTCAGTACCGATAGACAGTAGGTCGAGAGCCCATACACGAATTTTGTCAATTGCAGCGAGTCATGTTTCGTTGCCATAGTCAGAAGAGATTGGCAGTTGGTATAGCGCCAATACTCGCATTTCTTCAGTTGGCGCAAGCCATGTTTGGAGCCCTCATTCTGCAAAGCAAGGATGCATCAGTTCGGCCGAGTCAAGTTTCGAGACTGGGTTGCATGTATTGGGCAAATACACGAAATTCATCACTTGGACCTAGTCATACTTTGATAATATATTCAGCACAGTTATGCTATAGATGAATCGCCAATACATGGATATCTACAGTAGGCGCAAAGCATATATTGAGCCCCCATTCAGCACAGAGAGGCTGCATGTCCAGCTCCATTACACACATTTCATCACTTGGCACGAGTTATGTTTCGAGCCCATATTCAGCGCAGATAAGCTTAGGTCGAGCACCAATTCACGAATTAATTAAGTTGGCGCAAGTCATGTTTGGAGGCCATATTCAGGACAGATAGGCTGCATTTCGAGCGACAAAACACGGATTTCATCACTTGCCTAGAGTCATGTTTCGAGGTTATATTCAGCACAGATAGAGTGTAGGTCCAGAGCCAATACACGAATTTCTTCTGTTGCGTAATTCATGTGTGATGCCCACCGAACGATAGGAGGTTTCTATCAAATCTGTTCGGTTAAACACTATTGGGGGACGGTAGCGGGATAGCGGGGTTCGTAAATACCAATGTTAACGGTAGAAACCTGCCAACAAATAGACGTTTGTCTATTAAATTAATGATCTTAGGAAGGCAAGGATAAGCTAGCAATCACTTAAATCGTTTCGTTATTAAAATATAAAAGTTAATATATTCTATTCTATAAAATGAGTAAATGTTAAATAATAAAGAAATCGATAAACTGGCACTGTATAACAATTGGAAAATCAAAGAAAACAGTTCAATGTAAAATGGTTATTGTGAAATAATATAGTTGAAATCGTTATCTTGCTTCTTTATGTTAAAATCAAACGCAATTAAATTTGGAATTTAGTTAAACGAATTTCTAAGTTAATTCCGAAATTTACTCAACACGACACAATGTTCTAATCACAAATTACTGAATTAAACACAGTTAATTAAACACAGTTAGTTCAACACAGTTAGCACGTCTTATTATGGAAAATCAGAAGACAGAGGTTTACCATTGCTCAGTAAGTATTATTCGTGCACAAATTAATTATGTTCTTCGTAGTTGTAGTTCTGAGTTTTCCAAATTCTGATAACATGCGACATCCGGTACTCTGGTAGTAATGATCGTGTCGATGAGTAGTTAGTAAGTTCAATAACCGAAATCAGGATCACATATAGAGACAAAATAACAGCTAATGAATTCCTCAGGTCATGTCACTCTCGTAGATCGAAAGTATTCCAAGTATGAGGAATTGTACGGCTTGCCGAGGTATGCTGTGTAGGCGGTAAGCAAGTGAATGTATCCTGGTTTCGCAAGCGACAGAACTGGTAGGTTTAGAATACTAATCCAAATTTGATTCTTAAAAAGGTGGGTTTGTAGATAACATTACACATGTTTGGAGCCCATATTCAGCACAGAAACCTGCATGTCGAGGGCAAATCAACGAATTTCATCACTTTGCGCGAGTCAGGTATCGAGTCCATATTCAGCACAGATAGGCTGCATGTCAAGCGCAAAAACAAGAATTATATCCCTTGACGCGAATCATGTTTCGATTATTATTATTATTATTATTATTATTATTATTTAGCACAGATGTGCTTAGGTCCAGCGCCAATAAACGAATTTCTTTGGTAGGCGCAGGTCATATTTGGATTCCATATTCAGCACAGTTATGCTACATGTCGAGCGTCAATAAACGAAATTCTTCAATCGACGCCAGTCATTTTTTAAGCCCATATTCAGCACAGATAGGCCTTAGGTCGAGTGCCAATACACGAATATTTTCAGTGGCCGTAAGTCATATTTGAAACCCATTCTCAGAACATAAATCCTCAATGTCGAGCGGCAATGCAAGGATTTCATCACTTGTCGTGAGTTGTGTTTCGACCCCATCTTCAGGCAGTGCCAATACACGAATTTCTTCTGTTTGCGTGTTTCATGTTTGTAGCCCAAATTCAGCACAGATTGGCGGCATGTCGAGCGCCAATCAACGAATTTTATCACGTTGCGCGAATCAAGTTAGGAACCCATATTCAGTACGGATATGCTGCATGTCGACCGCCAATTCACGAATTTCATCACTTGGCGCCAGTCATGTTTCGAGCCTATTTCAGTACAGATAGGCTGTAGGTCGAACGTAAATACAAGATTTTCTACAGTTGACGCAAATCATGTTTGGGGCCCATTACACTAATTTTATCACATGGCGCGAGTTAAGTTTCGAAACCATATTCTGCACAGATAGGCTGAATGTCGAGCACCAATATACGGATTTCATCACTTAGCGCGATTCATATTTAGAGTCCATTACTCTTACGCACGGGAAAATACACTTACTATTCGGCTGGCGCAAGATATGTTTCGAGGACTTGTGTATCACAAATAAGATGCATGTAGAGCAAAAATTCATCAATTTATTTTAGTTTGCGCAAATCAGGATTTTATCCCATATTAAGCACAAAAAGTCTGCATAGCCAGCGCCAATACGCGAGTCATGTTTCGAGCAATAGTTAGAACCTATAAGCTGTAGGTCGAAAGCAAATACACGAATGTTTAAGTTGGAGGAATTCAGGTTTGGAGCTCATAATCAGTACTGATATTCTGGATTTCGAGCGCAAATACTCGAAATTTATCACATGGCACAAGTCATATTTCGAGCTGATATTCAGCACAGACAGGCTGTAGGTCAATGGTCAATACATGAATTTTTTCATCTATGTGCAAGTCATGTTTAGAGCCCAAATTAAGCACAGATAGGCGGCATGTCGAGCTCCATTACACGAATTTCTTCACTTGGCGCTAGTCATGTTTGGAGTCTATATTCAGAACAGATATGCCTTAGGACGAGCGCCAATACAAGAATAACTTAAATTGATGAAATTCACGTTTGGAGCCCATCACACGAATTTTATCACTTGGCGCGATTCATCCAGCTCTGAATATGGAACATAACCATCATTCCAGTTACACCCATGGCCAATAGCCTGATTCATCCTAGCGTTAAACATAGGTACTTCTTCCCATGCGTATGGTCTCTTAAAGACATATGACGAGACCCTATTAATGTGGGAGTTGGTAACTGCCAGCTCTTTAACAACGATTTCATTATCCCGCCCTTCCAAGAAAGTGAAATCAATCACTATGAGTGACATTGTAGACTGATAAGTTTGAATGTACGTATCTTTATTTATATCTGCGACTTGCACGACTGCTGCTCCTCCAACTGGCCGAAAGCCTGACACTCTCCAAAATGAGCGCGAAACATCTGCACTGCTCTTTTATCATTGCAGGCGTAGCGAGCAGGTAAAAACATGTTCACGAATGACGTCATGGATAGTCCCCTGGCTCTGTGAAGGGCGTAGAGGTAGCAGCAGTAGTGTCCGCAGACATTCCAAGTTAGACCCTGTAGTCTGTGGCGATTAAATGTCCAAGAAATTGAGTGGCGCCATGATTTCGTACTTGAAAAGCGGTAAGCCGTACGAATCAAAATATTCGGCGTTTCCAGAGTCGGAGAAACAAGCATCTACCCAATGCGATCCGAGCATAAAATGCTTATCAAGGTTAATGACAATTATTGACGGTTTTATAAGTGTGGATAGTAAAAGATCTATAGGGTAAACCCCTTGAAAATATTTTACACGTTTTGTTAAAACTTTATAAATCTGAATGGAATTCATTCTACTGTGACGTTTCTAGAATTATCAATTTCAATTGTCCGGGGAATTCAGCATACAAAATGCATGTTACAGGTTCGGAGAGTGGTTTTTTTAAAGTGCTTCAATGCGCATATTTTCCTGACGAGGTAAACTTATATGCTCCTCATCAGCCTCTCTGTCAGGCGTCAAGTCAAACCCTAATATGTAAAAACCCTTTGTGAACATTTCCAGTGTAATCATATGAGCACGATCATCGTGATGAATACCAGTACTTGAAAATAATGTTTCGTAAGCTCTTGTAGCTCCAAAGGGTGAAGAGCAATCCATTGTAAGTGGTTCCGAAGGATTTTGAACTCCATTTACATAGAGCACAAGATTTGTCATATAATGGTGAAATTGAAAGGAATTCGTACTGGCAGAACCAACAAATGCTGCATTTTGAACTGAAACTATAAGAATCCGGTCTGGCACCGGCCCAAGGAATGCATTATTTTTAGAGATTTGCGGAGTCCCAGAACTCACTGTAAAAGTCTTGATCTGAGTATGCATAACACGATAGTGTGCTTTACGCTTCATAGCTAAAACATTAGCGTGTGCTAAGAGTAGAGGGGGTTTCAATTCGACTTGAGCGATAAAGAGAATAGCGTCTAAAATTTTGATACGTACTTTTGTATCATCGTTAGGTGCCAATAAATGAAAAGCTTCTGGTGTGCGAGTAAATTTAATATTCATATCAGCACCATTAATCAACATTTTATGGGAACTGAACAAGTCGGCATGCAGCCGTCCATACAGCTCAACAGTCTGACTATTGCCAATGTATTTTAAACGGGTACTGTAACCATTATTGTCTTTGAGTTCTTGAGACGAATCAAGATACCAGAGGCTAGACACTAAATGTGTACCAGAAGCGTCAGAACCATAATTTAAAAGTTTTTCAAGGTAAGCCTTGTAATGATAGTTTGTCTCGTGAAGAGTAACAGGTTTACCGTTTAGCGAGACACTTATAGAACTAAACATGGAATGTAAACGTTTATTAACGCAACTCGCTTTGTTTGACTCTGCACTACTTAGATCTGATCCATCAGTTTTCACTAATTTGATGCGTAACAGTAGACGTACAGAATTTAAATCAATATAATAATCACTATGACCGGAGCAGTTGAATTCCAAATGGGTAGGATTGTCAGCTGGCGCTAAAGATTTATATATAACGGCGTGACTACTTACGATGGATGTTTGTATTCTGCGTTTTCCGAAAAATGTTAAGCCCCGATTTTAAACACTACATTACTGCCTCTCTGTGAAAATATCCGTTACCTTTCTACGTTTTCTTTGAGACTGAGCCTTTTTAAACTTGCGCTTTATTTTTAAACTAAGGCCAGACCCCGTCATAGGTTTATTTTATTGTTCGAGGTTATCGTTGGCCTCAATGAATCGATTTTTAAAAATATCGCCTACAGGTTGTTCCGGCTGTTTATTAAGCATATCGGTTATGCTGGAACCTGTTTTTAAAGCCCTTTTCCGACGGCCTTTGCCCTGAATACAACAGCGATTTAACAAAACGAAAGAGTTCCCTGAAGAAGGACCCTATGCCGTTACCCCTCTAAACCCTAAAAGTTTCCCTGTAAACAGGACCCACCTCACCACCACCACCGCTTTGATTTACATAATATCGTGTATATCGATCCATTGCAATTCATATCCTGAGTTTTACTGCGCCGGGGACTTGTTTTTAAAGTGTAATGTTACAACGCAATGGATATCACTATCTTCAAATAACACATCTTCTGAATTTTTTGTAACTAAACGAATTGTAATGGACTCTATAAACGATTGTTCTACAGGTCTATACAAAGTGAAGTCAAATCTATGATACCCTCTACTCGAATGAAAGTGTAGAGTCGTTAAAAGTTTAACGTAAGAATCACCAACAAAATTGGCTTTATAACATCTGTATACACATAAACAGGCTCTGGTGTAGTACAATGAGGGTTATCTTTTAGTGATACAGTTATTCTAGAAGTACGGCAATTAGCGGGGTTTATAATTGTTTCAGCTAAATCTTCAAGTATATTATATACACTAGCAGGAAAGTGAGATACTACATGATTATCGATTTTAACGGAATTTTCCCTGTAGCACGAATTAAACAATTGTTTACTCGGTTCTTCTGTATATTTATTTAGGTACTCACTAAATATACGCATAAAGCTTTCCTTTTTAAACGGTTCTAACAAATCAGGAATATTTGTGAGATCAAGCATAGATACAAAGTCTTTAACAGGAAAAATGACCTCTTGCGAATCTAAACGGATTGTATTGTGTCGGAAATGTTTTTTATAGCCATTAGGATACGATATTTCTACTAAACCGACTTCCCATTTGTTAGGTTGCAACTCGAGCGGTGTGGCTAATTTAGTTGTGAAATTAGCTATTGTATTTGCCGGGTAATAATAACCCGAACTGTCTGATGGCAATGTTAAGTAAAAATTATCCATTATATTTTCTTAATATCGGACGCGTTTACCCAACTGTTAAAGGTCTCGTCGTAACCTTTCCACTTGACAAGATGTTGTTTAATATCGTTTTTATTACGTGTGCGCACTATTTTAGCTATTTGAAACTCAATTTCAGGTGATACAGTGACATTAACAAGTTCGTAATTGTAAAATTGCCCTTCGATACCACGATCTTTCAAGTCCGATAGTTCATAAACAGGTTGTGGCACGCGTAAAATAAATTTCACTACTACAAATATTTCTGTTGAAAATGTCTGTTCGTAACTTTTAGCAGACGCTACCTTCTGCTTCGTTATTCTTACAAGATCGCCCACTTGACAAGTCCGTGAGGAATTTTGGCCCGCAAGCTATTTTTGCCATACAGAGTAAATATTCGAGAGAGACACTTTGCTCGGGGTATGTTTATTGTGGAAAGGACAGAGTTGTTGTAACTTGCTAGAAGGTTATTTATAACGTGCAAGTAGCGGTACGTGTTATTCTTAGTGAAATATTTACACATTTTCTTCTTCAGAGTACGATTAAATCGCTCAAATCGCCCTTTATATCAGGGTTGTGAGTTGTATGGAAATCTATTCCCTGACGTTTCAAATACTGTTGGACAATTGCATTAACAAACTCTGTACCTTTATGTGATTGTATGGTAATTGGCTTTCTATTTTGAAATATAGTTTTTAAAGCCGCTGCGATTGACTTGCCGGTCTTGTCCTTTAAAACTGCTGCGATTGACTTGCCGGTCATGTCCTTTGAAGGAGCGCTCCAGGCATCAGGCGAAAATATGTCTATTACATTTAAGAGGTATTTGTATTATTATTGTATCTCAACAGGGAACTTAAGTCTGCAAGATCCATTTCTTAATTATCATTAATATTTGTTACAGTATATGGATTTCGAGGAAATATTTTACACACTGGTTTATGCAGAATGTACGTGTCTTGACCTGACAGCCACTATTCGACATTTCTCTAACTACTTTTAGTTGCACTTACTAACTTTGCTGCTGAACTAAACCCCGTTGTGTGCTTAAGATCGTAATAAATTTTACCTAGAAACATTATTATTACACAGATTCCAAGGAACTTCCTTTTTGTCAGTAAACATTTGCGAAATAAACCGCCAATACTTGAGGCCTTTGTTTGCATTGATCTTACCTGTGGGACTATAACTCTATGCGCGTTAGACTGTAAGAGTATTTGTTTATATGCCTGTTTGTCTTGAAAAGTGACCACGTTTTTATCAGGTTTAGATTTTGTTAGCAATTCCCAGAGGCCTTGTGTTGCCTTGTACTTTCTACCATCTACAAACACGTTTTTATCGTTATATTTAAAACTCGAACGCCCGATTTTAAAAGAACAGTCAGTATCATCTTGGTACACACCAAACGTAGGATCGTGCGATAATTTACGTCTCAACATGTTATGAATGTACTTTGAATGCACTGGCTGAGAATTAGTTTCTAATTCAGGATCTAACTTTTCTGCTCTAATAAAAGGCCCGCTTTTACATGCAGTCCCTATTATTGGAATGTGGATAGGCTCCCGCCTTTAACAAATGTTACACTTTTGAGATGATGCGGGGCGTTATTTTCACTGTGACACCACACAATATTTGTAAACACAACGTTACAAAGCTGCTCCCTGCACTCTAACAGTCTAATTACAAATGTTGATTTACCACAACTACTAGGACCTGCAACAATTAGTGTAAATGGAAGTTGCAGCGTCAACGTCATACTATCAAATGAATTTTACGTGTAAGGACACATCTATTTATACATACAGAAATAAATAAATAAAAATAAATAAATTAGTAATATCCATATGGTAAAGTGTCAAAGTTTTCCATAAGCCGGTGCTTCTTAAAAACGACCTAGTACTCTTTGGTTTCGGGCTCTGACACTACTATGCCACCACGTTTCCTCTTGATCTTCTTAGGATTGTAAACATGTGCAAGTGGCGCGTCTTCCAGAATCATGTTTTTCAAAGTAAAGTTTACAACTTTTGAATTTTCATAGTTATACCCTTTACTTTACATTTATTTGTGCGTTTACCGGTCGAGGGTCAAATTACCGAAAACGCATAGTTTTTAGGGCCGCCCGAAACAAACTGATCTATGAAGGAGCCAGAGCCAAACTCCTCCAACTCATTTGTGAGGTCGCCCAGATAATCCCCTGTTGTTACTTTTGGGGGTTCATCTACCTTCTGAACGTAGATAACAGTCTGTATCGTAGTAAAGAACAGACTCCCCCAACTTGCTGAAATATTCGTAAAGTTTAAGCAGAGCTTGAGTAGTTACGTACGCGGCAACTGTTACGTTAACATTTTCCCCCGTGGTAACATTTTCTTCGGAATACTTCCAGGAGACCCATGCTACCTCTTCTTTCGGGAATATGTTTGTAACCTCAGTACCCGGACTTGTTAAAAGCTCGTAAAACTCTTTCTCAGAGTTGACAATTGTAGTCTTTGTCTTGTTTTGGTTTTGTGCCCATTTGCCTCACATTGAGTTTAATTTTAGCTTTGCTAAACTACGTTGCCCTGAATTTTTGGAAATGGATGTCTTGCCTAGAGCAATTCCCTCTGCGCTCCGGTAGTCCTCAATGTATTTTTCCTTGTCGTCCTCACTTTGAACCCAGGATGGATAGCCAGATGATTCCTGTTTCTGTTTTAGGAACATGTTTACGTACTCTGCAAAAAGACCTCCTGAATTGGTCTTTGTCAAAGCACGTTACTTTATACTCCCAAAATGCAAACACGTCCACCAGACTATAACCCATATCTACGGCCTTGCGGACCTCATCCATTATCCATGTTCCGACTATACATCGCTCCTCATCAGAGTGTGTACAGTCGTCCTGGTTCATAGTGTCGGCACAAGCTGAACTCTAGGGGAACATCAGTTTGGAGCTGCTTTTGTATGGAAGAACTGCATGATACTGTCCCCTAGGAGGTAAAACCTTACATTTAATAACACCCTCCCTATCCAAACAGTCAGGGGGACAGTCTGCACCCACGTACACTTTCGGGTGGCCTACCGCAAACTTACTGTACTTACAAATGTAGGGGTACAGACTGATAACATTTAAATATCGGATTTCTTTTCCATCCTTTACTCTGTAATATGTTTTACTAGCCCCGGTTCTACCCCCGTACAAGGCATCCCGAAAATTAATAGGAACGTTCTTTACATAAGGGTGTCTGGAAAGTTCATTTTCAAGGCCAGGAGTGTTACGCAATTGTTTTCTAAACTCACACCCCAGATCGAAACAACAGCTTCTTTGATTTTTTGCAACCTCGCCATTGTTTCCTCATACCTGTTCTGCAATGTTTCATCAGTGTTGCTAATGGGTTTATGTCGATTGGGCATGCAAAGACACCTATGCCAAAAACAGCCTAGATACTCAAAGACCTCATTTGTCTCTCGACAATACCCATCAACTTCTACACTACGTACCCCGGCCAAATGCACTTCCCTCCCATTACCGGCATGAATAATTTTGCGAGTCCGTCCCATATACGCCAGCCATTGAAACCCCCAATAGACTGACGATCCCCATACGGTAACCCGCTCTCGGGATAATACCTACAGCATCAGGTTTCCGGAACATGGTTCGGAATACCTTGTTGCAAATGGACGATATTGTTATAGCTTCCCTAAAGGGGTCTATCTTAACCAATTTCAAAAACAAATTTCTAAACGCCAGCATGCCTGTATCAATACATTCACATCATCCATGCAGTACGAAAGCAGTTCGTCCTTGTTACAAAATAACTTACCTTTCTGTTCTTTATGCCACTGCATAAATTGGGCGCGCTCATCAGCATGCATAGAGTCTGCTCCGTAAAATTCGGACTCGAGTATGTGGAGTACCATGTAGGTACTCCACATACCACTTGTGTTAATACAGTTGTATTCTGATTAATTAATACATTTATTCATTTAGGGATTGCATGCTGTCATTAGGTAAAGAATACTTTGTTATTCCATTTCCTATCAGAGAATATAAAGATTAAAATTGCGCTTTAGGTTGAACAAGTCCAGGAGAGTGTGATGAGAATGGCATGTATTGTACACGTGGGAAAATGAGATACAAGATTTTGGTTGTGAAACAAAGGAAGCCGTGGGTACAGGTGTTCAGACTATTGAATGGACTTGAAAGAAATAGGTGGGAGGACAGGGACTGACTGCAGGTGCCTAAGGATTCAGGACTGAACTTTTATTAGACTTTGATTAGATTAGACTCTTCATTGGATTTTGGAATAGGCATATTTGTCATTGTCATTAGAAGGTATGCAATAACAAGTGAAAAAGAAACCTTAAAATGCAAAAGCACATGACCATAATATGAAAAATGAGAATCAGAGTTCGCTCTGAACCGTACATTTAAAAAATAAAGGACGTTGTGTCCAATAAGCATGTTTGCTTTAACCACGCTGGGAAAATGCGGGCATTGTATATATATTTCAGATCGCAACACACATACCAACTTCCAAACATCCGAAATTATTTAGTGCATGCATCCTAGAGAGAAATGGCGCGATGTGAAAATTCGCAGTTTCAGCTCGCCAAAATGCAGAAAATGAACATCAGCAAAGACACAAAAAGAATTACGGAACTGATGTTTCCTTAAGCTTTGAGTTTTCCAGCAGGCATGCTTATACTTGTCATTAGGTGCTAAGAACTTATAAGTGAAAAAGAAATCTTAAATTACAAAAACGAAGGACCAGAATATGGAACCTGAGAATTCACTCTGAACAGCACATTTAAATGTAAACGCCGATGTATCGAATAAGGATGTTTGCACTAATCACAATGGGAAAATGTAGGCATTCTATATATTTCAGTTCGCAACACAAATACTTATTTACAAACTGCCGAAATTGTTTAGTATATACTTTCTACAGACATATGGTGTGATGTGCAGAAATCACATTTGCAGCTCACCAAAATGCAGAAAATTAACATCAGCAAATACATAAGAAACAAGTACAGAAGTGATGTTTCACCTCGAGTTTTCGAATAGGCATGTTTACAAGTGTCATTAGGTGATAAGCAGTTATAAGTGAAAAAGAAACGTTAAACTGTAAAAACAGAGGACCAGAATATGGAAACTGAGAATCAGAATTCACTCTGAACCGTACCTACTTTTAAACATAAAGGCGGATGTTTCAAATAAAATTTATGCGCTAATCACCCTGGCAAAATAGGGGATTTGTATATAATTCAGATCACGAAACGAATACTAATTTCCAAACATCCGTAATTGTTTAGTATATACTTTCTTTAGGCAAACTTCGTATTTTCAGCTCGCCAAATTTCAGAAAATGAACGTAAGCAAACACTTGAAAAACAAGTATAGAAGTGACATGTCTTTAAGGTTTTAAATAGGCAGGTTTGTAATTGCCATTAGGTAGTAAGCACTTATAAGTGAAAAGGAAATCTTAAACTGCAAAAGCATGGGACAGGATTAAGGAAACTGAGAATCAGAATTCACTACAAACCGCTCACTTAAATATAAAGGCCGACGTTTCCCATAAGCATGATTGCTTTAACCAACCTTGGAAAATGCAGGCTTTGTATATATTTCAGATCACAACACTGATACTAACTTTCAAATATCACAAATTAATTCATGTATACTTCCTAGAGGCAAATCGAGCGATTTGCAGAAATCGCATTTTCAGTTCGCCAAAATGCACAAAATGAACATCAGCAAACACATCATAAACAAGTACAGTGGTTATATTAAGGATCACTAACA
>Ga0268261_10001382_pt1 | contig 16593 bp, 10 predicted proteins | sample TergutNc150P1_FD_190353 | JGI IMG/M metagenome (GOLD analysis project Ga0268261, IMG submission 190353) | Nasutitermes corniger P1 segment gut microbial community from laboratory colony in Florida, USA - Nc150 P1 (SPAdes) (version 2) | ecosystem: Host-associated > Arthropoda: Insects >...
TGTTGTCAGGTAGAGGTCTCTGCGACGAGCTGATCACTCGTCCAGAGGAGTCCTACCGACTGTGCTGCGTCGTTGTGTGTGATCTAGAAACATCAAGAATGGGTGCTCCATATATATATGACATTAGCAGCCTAAGGGTTAATAATTTAACCCTTATCCTGCTAACGTGGAGAAAATGGTGAGCTCCTAATAATGCCAGCAAATAGCAGATGGGATTTAATTCGGGTTTTAAAGGGTTAATCATTGCTCTGAATGTCTAGGTGATCAAAGCAAGACCATCTGTAGTTTTGGCAACACTAAAAAGTTATACAAGGTGAAATCTTATAAGTATGGTGGATGTTCCGAACTGACTGTACGTCTTAGTCAAAAATAATTTTACTAGACGTGCTCCATGGGGACTTGCAGTTACAATGTAAACCTGCTTGCACAACCAATGACTTGGCATTCTCTATGAATGTGCTGCCATAAATGTTAAAAACTGTAATTCATAAAACTCATCGACTGTTTTAAGCGAACAAATTCGTAATGGATAAATCATTTCATCGTATCAACCTTCATGTTGGGCTTCCTGCTTTTCTTGATTTCAAAGACTGAATTTTCCACTGGAAATATAGTTGGGTTTTATTACTGGTGACTAGTGACCATCTTCACAACACTATCTGGCAAACAAAGCAACCCAAGCACCAAATAAACTGCTGAATTACACGATCATGTTGTTATGTGACAGAACTCACAAGTTAAAAGTTTACAGTTTTCTGAATGTCATGGCATATAGAGTGTTAGGGTGGTATCACTGTTCCAGAGAAATATGCTGCCTCAAAATACTGGTACCACACACCAAAACACACAGCCTTGGTAATATCCAAGAATATCAAAGGAAGCAAACTTTTGAGTGTCAGCATGTTCTACATATGATGTGATAGAAGAGTGAATGAATGTGGGATTACTGGTACATTAAATGGTAAGTGTGCATGGGTAATACAAAGTCTCAGAATTGTTCAAATACAGTTCGTTTTCAGTACGTGTTATATGAGTTCCTGTCACTAATATGAAAACTCAAGGCCTAAGCTTGTGGATTATGCTTAAAAATTATTGAAATCCTACAACAGAAATTAGTGTGTCTCTAATTCTACGTTCACACCTAGTTCTCAATCTGTTAGACCACAGTGAAGCACAGATACCTATTTGTGCAATGGTGTTTGCACCCTACTTAAGGAAGGATCCACTGACCCTCTTGGAGTTTTGTTTATTTCTCGCAGTCATGACAGTTACAGCATTTGTCACAAGAATCAGAACACTGTAAGTGCTGCTTACTGGATTACAGATTTTCCAAATTTTATGTTGACAGAAGACCCTCTGTATGGCACAATAAGGACCAGCAGTGGGTGGTGACAAGCTTAACCACCTAAATTCAGGGACAGTCTACTAAAACGCTAACGTCTATTAACGTCTATTAAAACGCTCCCAGTAGCATTCAACTGCATGATTATTTACACGTATTCATAGAAAGCAGGATTCTCATACCTCTACCTGCAGCTTTACCCCATTACTTACAGCATAAACAGCTTCCCCCTCCTAAAGCTCCACCAAACATAACCATGACATTTTCCTGCATATGTTCCACATCAAGCATGAATTCTATTCTGTTATTCTATAAATGTGTATTTCGAGTTTGGCAAACACAAAGTAAACCTCAAACCAATAACACATTAGTGAATTTGGAACATGAAAATGGTGTGTGTTGGATTTAGCCCTTTCATTATATATGAATCAATGTTCATTGCACCAAAGTAGCCATAATTTAGGGGCACAGAAGTGCTCATTTCAATCTAACATCTCTAAACATCATGTTCAATGTCGTATATCCTGACCAGTGTGAGACATTTTTATGTTTTCTATGGTTTACATATTTTCATTTATTATGATGATCATCTGTCACATTCATAAGTCATTAAAACAACAATAATGGTTCACTCTTTCAAGTCAATTTTACTGTCTAGTCTCTGTATGCAAAATGTGGGAAGAGTTAGACGTCAACAGGCACATCAGCAAATGAAGCAGACAGCATTTACTGTTTTGACAACATATCTACGATGCTCAGTAATTAGTACATTACATATGAATCCAAAATACTAAAACTATTTGCTCTATACTTTGGCCACATTGCAAAATTATCACTATCAATCTGTGCATCCACAAATGAGCTAGTGACAGCGTAATTAAATAAATATTATTTATGCCAATGACAGTGGTTAAGTCGAAATTTACCTTGTTGAAGACGATGTGGATGCTGTTGTCATGGTTGTATTGAGTTCGTTTATCATTGGGGCACTGCTAGAGCGCTTCAGACTGACAGGGGAATCAACATCCATGATGATCAGTGATAATTTTCATACAAATTGACACTGAAGCTCGAGATAACAGGATATAAACACACGTTCATACAGATTCTGCTATCGAACATTTGATTACTTACACACACGCAGTTTCAATAAATAATATGACTTAACTCTACATCTACAAACATTTACGTCTCACTCGCGGACCAGCCGTAGTTCTACTCTACTTTCCGCAATATTAGATGCAAAATACTCCCTGCTCAGTCCTATGATATGTGAACATAGTAAATTAACACACCATCGCATCGCAACCTTACACAATCGATCTTTTCAGTCACGGCTCAGTAGAATACGAGCAAGCATGCCCGTAAGAACCTGCAGTAGAAGAAATTACGTTGGATACAAAACACAGTAAGTGGTGAGTAAATTCAGGAACGTTTACACGAAAACAAAGTTCAATAACAGATATCTGTTTTTCATTTGTTACATCTTTATTTGTTGTTGATGCTTGCAATTGATTGGTACGGTTCATTATCCTGGCATCCTAGAATGTTGTGGCTGAACTGAACTATCGTCAGATGGATTTAAAATGTGCATGTTGGGTAGGTATAACTTGCACTTGGTATATGCTAATTTTTTGCTTGTTTAATCCATCACTAATACCCTACTGCAATTAGTAATGCTAAATGAAACCAAACAAGGTCGTCACAAAAGGACTAACAATTTTACTTGTTTTCTTGTAGCTCCACTCCATGTTATACTTCCTTAGTTGCGTAAAGTAAGTCATGGAGTAGCTTTGAGGTAATAATCTGTGATCTTCGTTCATCTGTGTGTCTGTCATCTTAAATAGTCTTTGACTTGTTAGTGAATGTACACAAAACTTCTTGGATTTTTTTAGTACTAAGTAACAAAGTACACATTGGTGCTGCATCAATGCTAGGATATATTCAGGTTATGTGGGCACAAGGAACATAAAGTGTGTGGGAACACCCACATGTCATCACAGCTATTTCCTGTATTCAGCCCTCCGTTTCGCCTCACAGCTCTCCTGCCTCTGTCTGCACACCCATCCATGCACCGACCCTGACAACTGTCGCTTAATCGTCATGGCATATTCAGTTCTCCGCTTTTCTTCACAGCAAGACCCCTTCTCAATAAACTCGGATTCACGCACCGAATCGTACCGCAACTGTTTCTCCATTACACATCAGAGAAGACAAACCAGCAGAAACCTGTATAAAAGGAGGGTAATCCAGGCCGTGAATTCATTTACACCCTGCCGCTCCGAAAGCCCAGTGGGCCGGGCCCTCTGCCGAGCAGATGGACCTGGGCGAGGGGTGGAATCACATTGTCCGAGAGGGGCGTGTTGTCAAGGCCACTACCACTTCACCCACTAATCCAAATCCCTCTCCTCAGCCGGTCACGAAGGCGTCCGAAGAGCCTAAAGTGACGGCGACCAGGAAGACAGCCAGACCTCAGAAGCCTGAGCCCAAATCCACAGCAGCCCCTAAGCCGCCTGCTGGGAAGCACAAGAAGAAAGCAGCCGCGAGTGTCAAAACCGCTGCCGCTGCACCCACAACCCCCAACCTGATGGTCCAAACCCAAAGTTCAACCTCCCCACTCTAGGAAATTTCTGATCTCCTCGATCACCTTCCCCTCCATGCATGTGTGGAGCTGACTCGTCAGTTTCTCACGTCCATTTCATTCCCACGGGAACAGCCCGCCCGCGGGCTGTCCCGAAGACCGTTATCCTCTTCGTGGCCGAATATGGCAGCATGCCCTAGGAGGACGGAGCGGGCTAAACTCCTGCGCCTCGCCTGCTGGAATGCGGACGGAGTGCGCGGCAGGAAGCTTGAACTGGAGCATTTTCTCAACCAGCACTGTGTCGATATTTGTCTCTTAAGTGAGACATTTCTTAATCCTGGTCAAGCCTTCCGGCTTACCAATTATGTCTGCCACCCCACAGACAAACTGACAGCAGGGTGCCGTACAGCCATCCTGGTCCGCCGTGGTATAGTGCACCACTCAGTACCCGTTCCGGGCCACTTAGAGTCTACTGCCATTCAAGTCACTTTGGCCGGCAAACCGGTGAAAATCCTTGCGGCTTACCTCTCGCCTTCCCGCCCACTGATCGGAGCGGACCTGTCCGCTTGTTTCGGCGGGGGATTGCCGGTCTTGATGGCCGGCGACCTCAACGCCAAACACGAGGATTGGAACTCGCGGCTGAGCACAAGACGGGGGAAACACTTGCGTGATTTTGCCGACGAGAACTGTCTGATCTTTCGACCGGACACCCCAACCACTAAAGAACGTCACATCCCCGCTGTATCTGACTTCGTGCTCTGCACTAAGCTTAGATCACCTCCCGGTACTAATTGACACTACGTGTCGCTCATCCTTCCAGCACCCACCGGATCGCCCTGATTTCAGACACACTGAGTGGGCCAACTTCCAAACTCACTTGGAAGATCAAATTTCATTCGAACCGGAATTACACAACGGGATGGCAATCGACAAGTGCGTTGAGAACTTTTCCGGCGCCGTCCTGAAGGCTCTGGCGGCATCTACTTCCAAGCGTCGCCCGCGTGCCGACTCACAGCCTTCGATCCCGGCCGGCATTCAGGACGAGATTCGCCTGAAGAACAGGCTGCGAAGGCAGTGGCAGGTCACCAGGGACCCCGCTCTGAGAGCTGAGGTCAATTGTCTGCAGGGGTCGGTGACCCGCCGGCTCAACGAGTGGAGGAACGACCAGTGGAGTGCCACACTCGAATCCCTCGATCCCGAAGACCAATCGATATGGAGGATGACCAAACGGGTGATGAGAGTTCCTACTTCGTCTCCCCCCTGGTCACCCCGGGTAACTGCTCTCTCAGACTCTAAGAAAGCCGAAGCCCTTGCTGGCATTCTGGAGACTCAGTTTCAGCCGGTGGCTGATCCTTCGGTCCCGGCAGTTATTGAGATGGTTGACGTGGCGCTGAGGTCTTACATTCTGACGCCTGCCAGCTAACCCAAGTTAACCAACCCTGACGAGGTTCACGAAGCCATCAGGGGTCTCAAGGTCGGCAAGGCTCCGGGCTCAAACGGTATACCGAACAGGGCCTTGAAGCATCTCCCCCAGCGAGCGGTGCCCCTTCTGGTCCAGATCTTCAATGCGATTCTCCTCACCTATCACTTCCCTTTCTTGTGGAAGCACGCTCGGGTTATCTCTGTCCTTAAACCGCGAAAGGATCCGGCACTGCCCTCATCCTATCTACCCATTAGTCTCTTGGACACGACTGGTAAACTATTTGAAAAAGAACCTATTAGCTAGGATCTTACATGAATTAAGCGAGCGCGGACTGATGCGAGACGAGCAGTTTGGGTTTAGACCCAGGCGTAGCACGTCCTTGCAGCTGGCCCGTCTCGTTGAAAGAATAACCAGGAACTTCGGCGAAAAGAGGCTAACAGGCGCAGTTTTCCTCGACGTGGCCAAAGCCTTCCATACCGTCTGGATCGATGGCTTTTCTACAAGCTGACGCTCCTAAACTTCCCATCTTACATAGTCCATACAATTTCATCGTACCTCCGGGGTCGGACGTTCGAAGCGTCCTTACAGATGGCCGCGTCATCTCGTCGTGGCATGCGGGCTGGAGTAGCTCAGGGTGGATCGGTCTCTCCTGTCCTCTTCAGTCTGTATGTCAACGACACGCCCTACCCCTCGCACCACGTCGAGTTAGCTCTATACCTATGACGACACGGCCATCATAGCGACGTCCCGCAAGCCGACGTTGCTCGTCAGTTACCTGGAGTCATACCTCAACGACCTTCAACGGCGGTTGAGTGAATGGAGAATCGCCATTAATGTCTCCAAGAGCACCGCGATCATCTTTGAGCGTGCCGGACGGCGCTTTATCCAACCCCGACCAGTAACACTCTTCGGGGAACCAATCGAATGGGTCAACATAACTCGTTATCTGGGGTAACACTAGATAAACGACTCACCTGGTCGCCTCACATTGATCAGATCAGGAAGAGGACTGCTCAAAGGATGGGTATGCTGGGTCCCCTCCTGAATAGGAAAAGTGATCTATCCTTCAGGAACGGAGTCCTGCTATATAAGTAAGCTCACCTGCCCCATGATGGATTATGCATGCCCCGCTTGGAGGTCCACTGCCCCCACCCATGTCCCGAGGCTACGGGTGTTACAATCCAAGTGTCTTTGCTTTGCTGTTGGTGCCCCCTGGTACGTAAGTAACATGCAGATACACGAGGACCTGGGTGTTCTGTTGTTTGCTGACCACATCAGAGCCCTGACTGCGAGCTTCAACTCAAAGCTTGCTGACGTGGAGAACCCCTTCTACGGCAACTCGACAGATCTTATGCTGACCGAGGGTTGACCCCTTGCCAGACGCGTGAGCCAAGGACGGCAGGAGCCAGCAGGCCAGTCGAGGCCATCGCCCGCGATGGCCAAGTCGACCAAATGAATCGCGTTTGGCGCTGATCAGCCGAGCGCTTTTCGGCTACCCTGAATGAGGTTTTCCATGGTTTTCCTCCGTTATAAGGCAAATGCCAGGGTATACGATACGAAGTCAGGGCACGGCCCGCAGTCCCCTCCCCAGGCGCAGCAGCTTCACCTAAGCGCCTGACAAAAGTCGTTTATTTGACTAAGTATAGCATAAGCTGTACATAGTTTCATAATAACTCATGACCATAATTTTTTTTCACTACACCCCTGTCCCAGTGGTGACACTACTGTGACAATGGGAATATGATACACCTCCTGCTAACATCTTCCTGTTGATGTTACTTTACATAACCAAAGTTATGTGCACCAAAATATAAACATCAGACATTAGTAGGTCTCGTACTTAATTCCGGTACATCACAGGTGCCATTATCAGGGTGTTCAACATCTGATGTATATATTTTGGTGCATTGTAATATTAGATATATATATTAATTACTGATGAAGTGTTAATTTGAACTACCTTACTCATATCATATGTGATGCTAGATTTTAGCTGTGGTATAGGCAATGTGGCAAGTCTCTTAGAGCCTCCTGAGGAAGCCAGGACTCATGTTCATAAGTTCAAACTTCAGCAATACTGCTGTGTCTGTGGGAGCAATTGAGCAGCTCACATGCACCTTCCCCTCCTTCTATCTGATAACAGAAATGGATCCAGTTTGTAAAATACAGCATGTGAAAACACTCGAGACGATTGACAATGTCCAAAATAAGCCATACTTACTGTAAAATGCCACCATCCAAAACCTTCATACATCTGACAACTTGCAAAACAAATTATCTGGGGCATCTCAGCAGCTGTCTATATTCCCACTCATAGCTGTGTATGGCATATCATACAGTTGGCACAGATAACCTGCCATGTATGCACTGTTCTATGTGGAGACGTGAGTATGCTACTTACAATTCAAATTATCTAGGGCATCCCAGTAGTGGCTCACATTGCCATTTAAAGCAGAAGTATGAGACAGTATGCAGTTGACAGATTGTGTATTTACCCAACTATGTGACAACACCCCTTCACAATTCCAATTTTCAGGAAAATTCATATACACAAAATGTTTAATGCTTTGCTTTATTATAAGGCAAAAACCCTACTTACCAGATTTCTTGTCTTACATTTTAGTATAAGCAGCACAACCTCCAGAGTGTTTTATGACGTGACAGAAGCCAGCTACCTACAATTGCAGCTGCCATGTAACTACATGCATCATTTACATCTTTCAGCAGGTCTTAGTTTTGTCAGTCCCTTGGTTTTTTTCTACTTGGCACCTAATTCCCGTACTGTCTAGTGATTTCAGATGCTTTGTTTTGTTACTACCCCTTTCCTTTCTTTCTCACCCCCCCCTCCCCCCCCTTCTCTTTTTGATTTACCACTCATCGGTAACTTCTTGGTTCTTTCAAGACCTGGGTCGGTGGTAGAATGCATGATACAGTAAACCACTTCAGAACATTACTTTACTATCTCCAGAATTTTTGTTTTGGTTTCTGCTGGATGTCAAATGATGCTTTTATTATATTCTGTTTGTTAAGTTGTTTCACATGTACGTTGTAATGTCTGTGTGTTTAGCTTTCATATTTTGCATCTTCTGTTCACACTCTTATTTGTCTTAACTGAAGACAGAGACACAGCAAGTTTCTGAAATATCAAAACTTACATTTTTTTATTGTGAGGCATGTGTACCAGAGTAATTGGAGGAAAACTTTGAAGTGTGAAATTCGCAACGGCAGTACAGGAACAAATCCTGACACTGATAAACTCAGTCTTCGATATTTCTTAAGGCTTGATTGTTAGGTATTATTTACGTCAGTGTTTCTCAAACACCGGGCCGAGGCCTGGTACCGGACCCTAGCATCAATTATACCGGGTCGCGAGAGGATCTCCTGGAAGTTGTCATTTTAGAATGATTATGAAAGCTTCAAGACTATGTACGCTACTTATTCCTGGGATGTGACACCTTCTAGTAGACAGTCGCTGCTATTCAGAAGAATATATGAAGCTGTGGGGTGTCAGATCCCAGAAGGCAGTGACCTTGTAAGACACTGACTTAATATCTGCAATTTAAGCATTCGAACTAAATAAGTACAAAATGCTGAAACTAAAAACTGTCAATAAGAAACATGTTGTTGTTTTTTTATTTAATTATGCTTCACTTCTTTCTGTGTAAGGGAAGCAGGTATAGCAACTTGTACATGGTAATATCAGAATATGTGTAGATGTAGTAGGGCATAAATTACTTTCGACAAATTTTTGATTGCAGTGACATTTAAAACGAAGTGAGGTATTTCTGCACTGGTTTCTGGCATAGTATTTTCCTCATCTGGTACTGACTTGTAAAGGGTATTTTGTGTGCGCCACAATATGCAGAAAAATATAAATTTCTGTACTGAGGGTAGCAGGCATATAGGATGTGTGTCTCAGACTTTATACCACTGAGCTAAGGTGTTTAGCAATTATGCTTTCAAAGAGGAATGACAGCTTTTGCTACTTAATTACATCATTTGCGTTAATTATAATTTATTTCGGGTGTAAATAAACTCTTGTCAAAATAATTTAATTTCAAGTAACACTTCCAATAGGGTCAGAAAAAATGTCCTTGCATTATGTCACATAATTCACAATGTCGGATGAAGTAACAAGACTGCATGAGAGCTAGAGTTTATATGAAAAAAAATGTTTTGAGGAATGTGTTAAAATTTATTTTTTGCCATAAAAATCAAATGTGTTTGTCCAGCACACACCTAACTAAATCTTTCAGTCTGTTGTAGGCACACAATATAGAATTTCATTAAAATGCATTAATATTTGCAATGATCAAACCCGAGTGAAGACAAAAACCGACTTTATATTATTGTTTATTTTCATGCTTCTTTCGTTAATAATGCTTGTATTATTCTATGTAAATGTATGTAATATTTGTGATAATTATCAATGCACTGCAACTTTAATGTGTCTGTTGTTTATGGGCTGAAGTGGCAAAACTTGTTGACGAGAAAACAGAACTTATGGACCAAGTTGCAAATTTGAAGAGATCCATCCAGTCAGTAAGTATTCCATAAAACAAAGAACGTAATATCTTAATATTAGTATGGCACATCTGTTCACCTTACATTTGGCCTTTCCCACCATTCTAGATCACCAGACTCATTAATATGCATTTTAATAAATGTAAGTGAAACAGATTCCGGTGACTGGAGGAAAGCTTTGAAGTGTGAAATTCGCAACGGGAGTACAGGAACGAATCGTGACACTAATAAACTCAGTCATCGATATTTCTTAATGCTGAACTGTTAGGTACTCTTTACATCAGTGTTTCTCAACCACCGGGCCCTGGCATCAATTATACCGGGCCATGAGAGGATCTCCTGGAAGTTGTCATTTTAATTTTCTAAGTATTTTTCATGAATAAATACTTTGTAGCAGAAATATTCTGAGGAGAATAACATTTGTGAATGTTTTGAAAAGCTCATTTCATTAGTCCAGTGACTGATAACTAAATTAAATGTAATTTTATATTTGTCAACATGCCACAACATATACGTAAGTGTACTAATAATCTTTATGGTTATGCAACAATTAATTATTAATACTTATGTTAGTTTAATGTATGAACTTAAAAAAATTGGAAAGGTATTTACGAGTAAATTTATTGGGACCGGGCCCTCGTCTTTTGAAAAAAGAATTTACCAGGCCGCGGTCTCACAAAGTTGAGAAACTGCTTTATGTGATCACGTAACACGAGAATCACGTGAATGACCCAAAAATTCCTGAGCTACTGAACCGTTGACACAGAGGACACAGTACACAAATCCTTCAATTTTTACAAGATTCATTCACCGGTTTACACTCTGTGCTGCCTCTAAACATTCTTGTAGTTTTACAATTATCAGTAGAACTTCTTTTTAATTATGCTTAAACTTTAAATATTTAATCAAATTCATTAAGAGATTAAGAGAAATTAGTTCGTTTTAATGTAACTTGAAATTGTGCTGTTTGCTGACTGTGGATATTCTCGTTTCCTTAGTAGATTACCATATGGCTAGGTAAAGATAGTTTTCACACAATTTAACATAGACTACATTGTAAATCAAGTAGTCCCAGTGGTTAATAAAAGGCCGCGACCTGCAGACAGATGGGGAAATTTGAGGCATAACTGTTTGAATTCTAAATCTCGACACTAAATTGAGGTGCGTGGCTTCACTTCTGGGGGAAGTTTCTCAGACACTGAATGAGAAGAAGGGTGCTTGTGTCAACAGCCGGTCTGGGCATTACAAGGAAGTAGATGATGCCTCAGCCTTCGATAAAGAGATAACGTTTTTGGTGGTTGTCTAACCAGTAGGTAACTTAATAATTATAACCGGTAATTAATTGAAGATTTGTGAATTTTTCCCGTACAACATTTCTAGTTCAGAACTCAATGGACTGTGTTACGAAGGAAGATGTTTGTCTGATGTTTATGTTGTATGGCACTGTCGTGCTGTAATATTAACAGTATATTTATTTTCTCCCTCAGTCAACTACCAACCACAAAACGATACACCTATGTAGAGTGCCTACCCAGCAGGTGAACGACGCCACAAGATTAGCCCTGCGAGCGGAGGTGGAAAAACTGCCGCAAGAACTGCTGGAATCCAAGCTGCGGGGTGTCAGATCACAAAAGAAAGTGACCTTGTAAGACACTGACTTAATATCCCCAATTTAAGCATTCGAACTGAATAATAACAAATTGCCAAACAAATAACTGTCAATAAGAAACATGTTCCTTTATTGATACCAACTTGATACACAATTTTTTATATAAATTACATAAAATTAAGTTCCTCTACATGTTTCGAGCGTCATCTGCTCATCTTCGGGAGGTCAATGATGTTAATTGTACATGTATGCAGCCTCTGGTATTCTCATTCTCTGCAGGTGGCCGTCTTGTGCACTTGCAGGATTAAGAGAGTCTCCCCTTAGCAAGTGCACAAGACGGCCACCTGCAGAGAATAAGAATACCAGAGGCTGCATACATGTACAATTAACATCATTGACCTCCTGAAGATGAGAGATGAGCGGATGATGCTCGAAACATGTAGAGGAACTTAATTTTATGTAATTTATATAAAAAAATTGTATATGAAGTTGGTATCAATAAAGGAATTATGCTACGATGCACGGCCTACCAAATCTCAAGAAACATGTTGTTTGATATTTAATTATGTTTTACTTCTTTCTCTTTAAGAGAAGCAGGAATACCAATTTGCAATATCAGAATATGTGTAGACGTAGTAGGGCATAAATTATTTTCAAAGGAATTTTGAGTGCAGTGACGTATAAAACGAAGTGAGGTGCTTTCTGGCATAGTATTTTTTTCATCTGGTACTAACTTGTGATGGGTATTTTGTCTGCGCCTAAATACACAGAAAAACATGAAAGTCGGTACTGAGGGTACCAGGAATGAAGGTTGTGGGTCTCAGTTTTTATACCACTGAGCTAAGATGTTCAGCAATTATGCATTCAAACAGGAATGAAAGACGTTGCTACTTAATTACATCATTCGGCTTACTTATAATTTATTTTGTGTGTAAGTAAACTCTTGCCAATTTAAATTAATTTCAGGCAACACTTTCAAAAGAGTCAGAAAAAATGTCCTTGCGTTATGTCGTATAATTCACAATGTCGGATGAAGTAGCAAGACTGCATGAGAGCTACAGTTTATATGAAACAAAATGTTTTGAGGAATTTGTTAAAATTCATTTTTTGTCATAAAAATCAAATGTGTTTTTCCAGCACACACCTAACTAAGTCTTTCAGTCTGTTGTGGGCACACGATATCAAGTTTCATTAAAATCCATTAATATTATCAATGATCAAACCTGAGTGAAGACAAAAACAGTCTCTATATTATTGTTTGTTTTTACGCGTCTTTTGGTAATAACGCGTGTATTATTCCGTGCAAATGTACGTGTAATATTTGTGATAATTAACAGCCCACTGCAACTTTAATGTGTTTGTTGTTTACGGGCTGTTCTGGAAAGACTTGCTGCTGAGAAGCAACAACTTTCGGACAAATATGCAAATTTTATAAGTTCCACCCAGTTGGTAAGTAATCCATGAAACAAAGAACGTAATATTGTAATATTAGTATGAAACATCTCCTCAATTTACCTTTCACTTTTCTAACCCTTCTAAATTACGAGACTCATTAATATGCATTTTAATAAATGTAACTGAAGCAGTATGCGTTAATTGGAGGAAATCCTTGAAGTGTGAAATTCCCAATGGGAGTACTGGAACAAATCCTAACACTGATCAACTCAGTCCTCGATATTTCTTAATGCTGGACTGTTAGGTATTCTTCACATGATCACGTAACATGAGAACCACGTGACTGACACATTTTCTTTATCTTCCGAACCGTTGACACAGAAGACACAGTACACAAATTTCTTCAATTTTTTACAAGATTCAGTCACTTATTTGCACTTTATGCTGCCTCTATACATTTTTGTAGTTTTACAATTAGCAGCAGGATTTCTTTTTAATTAGGTTTAAGCTTTAAATTTTTAATTAAACTAATTAGCAGAGTAAGATAAATTAGTTTATAGCTATCCTTTTAATGTAACTTGAAATTGCGCTGTTTGCCGACTGTGGATATTCTCGTTTCCTCAGTAGATTACCGTATGGCTAGGTAAAGGTAGTTTTCACACAATTTAACATAGGGTACATTGTAAATCAAGTGGTCCCAGTGCTTAATAAAAGGCCACGACGTGCAGACAGATTGGGAAATTGAGGCATAACTGTTCGAATTCTGAGTCTCGATACTAGATTGAGGTGCGTGACTTTACTCCTGGAAGACGTTTTCCGACACTGAATGAGAAGAAGGGTGCTTGGGTCAACAGCCGGTCTGGGCGTTACAAGGAATTGGATGATGCCTCAGCCTTTGAAGAATAGATAACTTTGTTGGTGGCTGTCTAACTAGTAGGTAACTTAATAATTATAGCAGGTAATTAAGTCAAGTATCGTGAATTTTTTCCTCACATTATTTCTAGTTCAGAACTCAATTGACTATGTTACAACCGGAGATGTTTGTCTGATGTTTATGTTGCATGGCACTGTCGCGCTGTAATATTAACCATAAACTTATTTTCTTCTTCAGTCAACTACCAGCCACGAAACAGGACCCAAAAAGAGAGAGCCTACCCAGCTGGTGTATGACGCCGAGAAAGTATCTCTGCGTCGGAAGGTTGAAAAGCTGGAGCAAGAACTGCTGGAATTTAAGGTTAGTGCTGTGTACAGACATAAGACTGTGCAGTAACTTCTGGTTCTGTTATCAGAAGACCAGATGAATGACAATTACGTTACACATCCCAGTGTTTGTGAGATAAATTTGTAGGTTTTTTTAAGAGTATTTCAGACTCTTACAACTAAATACATTAAGTGAGGAATATCTGTATCATGTACTTAACTGTATAGAAACAATTACTGTCCTGATTCACAAACATAAACCACAGTTTACCTTATTACTTCTGATTAAATAATCATAATAATAATAATAATAATAATAATAATAATAATAATAATATGCATTTTAATAAGCGGATTCTAAAAAGAGTGAATTAAGCTGATGTATGCACCGGAAATTTTAAGATGTAGAGTAGCAGCAATTGATTATGTCCTGATCTAGCTGACATACTTTCACTTTTGCTATTTTTATTTATTTCTCTACGTATGACACTTGCCGTCCGTCTGATAAAGTGATCATCTCTCAGAGTTACATGTCACTACAGCTGCTGGTTTCTTGTGCCAGAAATGTATCTCAACCAAGCCACTGCACAGAGCTGTACACTTTCCCATAGTTTTATCTGTAGCAGCCTCATATTATCTATTTATCTACCTTTATAGTATTTTTTTTATTAAAACCTTACAACATAATTCTTATTTTTAGCAAAACTGACTTTTGAATAGAAATATTTAGTAGAAGGTGTTTGATTGCAAATATTATGTGGAATATTCTGATTATTGTTGTACATCTTAATGAAAAATTAACAAAGAAAAGTAAAGCTCGTTAAATATAATAACAATAATTTTCACAACGCAGTGAATAGAAAATGCGAAATTGCAAGAGCTGTGTGTGATTTCAGGCTTCCGGCACAAAGTTGATGGGAATTGTACTCTTCTGGGTTATTGCACAGCGAGTAGTGGTAATTTTTTACCGACCTTAAAGCCTGAGGATGGGACTGATAATTTGTACCGAAATGTCGTTAAGAAAATATCACTACTCGCTGCTTAATAACCCACAAGAGCACGGTTTGATGTACTGTTTGGTGAATAGTATCGAAGGGAAATACTGGTGCAGAGAGTCTTAGGCTTCCAGTCTGCCAGAGAAAGCACTACTGCTTGTGCGAGACCAAAATTTAAAGCTGGAAAAGTTCACAGAACAATATTTTAGTTGGGAATGCTTGAAGTAAGGAAAGTAATTGCAACATTCAATCATGGATGAAGCGTGAGACGATTGACAAAGTACAGTTCGAGGAAGTCCGTCACAAACATAAAACAAAGCATCAATATTAAATGTAAGGGATATTTGGAGGAGGTCAGTACAAAGACGTAACCAACAGACAAATGTCCAAGTTAAGGACGTGTTATCATATGACAAATTGAGGACAATCAGGACTACAGACAAAGACTTTACTGTGCTGGATAAGAGAATTTAATACTTTTATCTAGGCGCTTACATAGATAAATTAAATTTAAGAAATGGTACTCGAATCAGCCGTAAGTTCTTATTTTGGCACTCTGCGACACAGACAAACACTAACAGTAAGAATGTGCTTTGATATTCAGAGGACCCTGCATCATGATATATTCTTATAATGAAAGCCAACGAGATGCAATATTTCTCAAATTTATTTGATAAAGTACTCTACACGTTTCAGACATTTCCACTCCCCATCATCAGGAGTATCTCAACACTGTATACGCGCAATAGGTATTTGTCATTCTAGTTCTGTTGGCGTCTGCTAGCAGACGCCAACAGAACTAGAATGACAAATACCTATTGCGTGTATACAGTGTTGAGATACTCCTGATGATGGGCAGTGGAAATGTCCGAAACGTGTAGAGTACTTTATCAAATAAATTTGAGAAATAGTGCATCTCATTGGCTTTCATTATAAGAATAAGAATGTGATGTTTAATTTCATAATTTCATAAAGTGTGACAGGACATGTCTAAATTTGATTTCATTTATTCTCATACTAACATACGGCTTTCCCTGCACCATTTTTACCAAGTTCATAGACTCTCAAAAACTTTATATGGAGGTACACTTTATCGAAATTATCTTAAAATGCACAAGCAATACGGAGTGTATAGTTTCACCAACCTACTGAAAACTATCTGTAGATTTTGAATTATAGGCATGACCTTCCTTGTGGGAAAGTATACTTAATAAGGGGAGACTTTTGTACATCTAAGTTGGGGGAGGAATAAACTGAATCTAGTCAGCCTCACACTAAAGAGCGGCTATGTCCCTAGACAATTTTGTACTAGAAGTGAACATGGTTTTTTTGTGCAGCCACAACTGAAAATGTTTACATATTTTAGACGACATATTTCTTGATTTTCCTAGGTCTTAAAACAAATACCAAGGAAGTAACCAATTTCATAGTTGCTCCTTACCTGATGATGACTGAAAGAAGTCGAAACACGTAGTAAGTCAGGGATGCACAAGGCCTGGTCTCCAGGTCGCCTTGACGAATAAT
>Ga0268261_10001383_pt1 | contig 16586 bp, 7 predicted proteins | sample TergutNc150P1_FD_190353 | JGI IMG/M metagenome (GOLD analysis project Ga0268261, IMG submission 190353) | Nasutitermes corniger P1 segment gut microbial community from laboratory colony in Florida, USA - Nc150 P1 (SPAdes) (version 2) | ecosystem: Host-associated > Arthropoda: Insects > Digestive...
TATATATAAAGATGTAATCGTTAGTAACCTACACTCCTTAAATAGTTTTTTACATGAGGTATCTCTCCCAACACCACACATAGTTCGAATTACTCTTTTTTGTTGTCTAAATATCACTATACTCTCCCTTTCCACCCCCCAAAAAATTATGCCATATCTTGCTAGCGATTCAAATTTCGCATGGTACAAGCATTTTATCATATTAAATCCCATTAGGCCTTGAACCGAGGTTATAAGGTAACATACTCTACTAAGTTGATTTCTTAGTGTATGTATGTGTGTTACCCATGGTAGCGTTTCTTCGATGTCAATACCAAGGAATTTTATACTTGCACATGTATATTGACACAAAACAAAATATGAAATTCAGGCTGAATCAAGAACTTTATTTCAGTAACTCTCCACGTTCACTTCCTTTTTAGTGAGTCTCTTGGCCTATTGCTTGCTATTGTATTAATTATAATACTCATATACACGTGTAGATGGTGAAGGAAACAGCTGGAAGAAATTTTATGTTAATTCAGTGTGGTGCATATTAACCATTCTGTGCTAAGTTGAGATTTATCAGAAATGTTGATAAAAACATTTTGTTGTTTTCTTTAATGTTTGAGGTAAATGCTACATCCAAATTGCAGTATATGTATGTGGATTCAGTAAACCATTACCTAGAAACTTATGGAGTTTGTTGCATTTGATTTTAAACATAATTTTTTATCACATTGAGGGTACTATTCAATTTCCTGGCAACCACACCATAGCTGTTAACTGACTAACTCAGTGGAGTGGAGTCCTCTTTCAGAACTTAACATTTCCTCACTTAAGAAGTATGCTGCATTTTTTGAATATGAAGGTTTATTGTTTTGTTTAAGGGAGCCTGCTTTCTACCTGAAGTTAGCTGAATCCAGTCCATGTCATCCTGCCCTGTTTCATAGATCCATTTTTATACTATCCTCCCAACCATACTGACATCTTCCTGGCTGTCTCTTTCCTTCAGGTTTTACCGCAGAAAGCTTGTATGCATTTATTTCTCTTCTTCCCAGTGCATGCCTCATGCCCTGCCAGTTTCATCCTTGATATAATCACCGTAATAATATTTGTTAAGGAGTACAAATCATGGATAGCATTATGCATTTTCCTCCATCCTCCTGTCACTTATTCCATCTTAGGCCCAAATATTGTCCATGGCTCCCTCTTTTTGAACACCCTCAGCCTAAAACACAATTTATTACACCAACTTGTATGCTGTATGTTGTGTATATTAAGTTACGTGCTAATTTTCACTTTGACACATATTGGCATCCATTGATGCCACCTTCAGGGAGTTGCATTCTTTCTGTAGTTTCTTCTTAGCACATCCGAATGGTGATTTCGAATAAGCAGCTTCAGAATGACTAAAAGCACTTGATATCCATCTGTTATAGGAACATAATTTGAAACTCACAGGTGCACTTTTTCAAACACCATGAATTTCTTCAGTCATACATGTTATGAGTCTAGTAGGATGGTTATAAGAACTTAGTACTGTTTTAAAAAAATGTATTTGTAAGTTTTAAATTATGTTTGGGATAGCAGGTGGATATCAAGTGCTTTAAATCATTCCAAACTCACTTATATGAAATTACTATTCAGGTGTGTTGAGAAGCGCCTACAGTAAGAATGAACTCTCTGAAGATGGTATTAATGGATGCCGAAATGCGTCAGAGTGAAAATTAGAATGTGATGTAATATACACAAAATAATGTGTAGAAGTTGGTTTAATAAATGTTGTTATTAAATGTGATGCACATTATGTTCAATATAAAGATTTTCAGCCTATGTTCTCTCCTATGTGTGAGAGACCAAGTTTTATACCCATACAAAATGGCAGGCAATACTGTAGTTATGTGGCCTGTGTCAATATCATAAACTAAAATAAATTGAAACCACATTTAGTAATATTTCATTTCCCACCTGTGGAGTGAGTATTAATTGTTAAAGGAACCTCAAACCTGCACAACATGAATCTAGTTCAACTTCATTTTTCTTACTCTTTCAGTGATATATTACATGGTATACATTCAGAGGTCATAGTGTCTACAGAAAGGCAAATGGCAGGTACTAATGCCATTAAAATACACTTTTGTTTGCGGTTTCCAGATGGTATTATTTTAGGAATTTAAATTGCTGAACTGACTCTCAAAACAAATCAGTAGCATGTTGAGGCCAACTGTTTCAGAATAATGTGGCATTTTAAAGATGTGATATGAGGTAAAAATAATGTATAGGCAGATCTGTTATGTTCAAATTATATAACCACAAGCCATTTTGTAGATTTTAGATGGTTTTAAACTGTAGCCTTTTTGTGATGACCAGTGAACATCCACAAGATATTTTTGTGGCTATTATTTGCTTTAAGAACATGGGGAGGATGTGTGCAGTTCTTGCATGAAGGATTGAACATACATAGGCTACAAGAATGAACATAGAATTTATAAATAAATATTTTAAGGTAGCATTTTATTACCTCAACACACAAAACATTTTACTGTCTATTGTTAGTGTTTTTACTTCCTTTTGTAGTTTTTGTTAATTATGTCTGCATGAGTATTACTGGTTAATGTTTTGTTATTTTAGTAAGTGACGAAGGAACATTGAAAAACCAATAGAATCTGATGTCATCTTTTGCCATAATAGTATAAGTTTCAAGGGCGAAGCATTGGCTGCTTTTGGTTATGCAGTTTAACCCTCTGAAGCCTCCTTTACTTGACATATTTTGCACCCTTGGAATGTTATTTAAATGTCCAAAAGTAGGATGTTTCTACCAGTAAAGATGAATGAGATTTATGGAGTAGTTCTTTGGCCTTTCATTGCACTTGTGGATTCAGACAAGTTTATTTTGTGGAAAAATCATGCAAAATAATTATTACTGCTTCACCATATTATTCACACTAGAATGTACTGGTCAGCCGAGAAGAAACTATCACTTACTTGTTAAACCCAAACATGCTTTGAAGTTTTCTTACACACACTTGTTCTAGAATGTGGATGATACGAGAAATGTAGTAAAGACTGAAGATTCACGTCTCTTGGTATGTGATCCAGTGTCACTGGGTGTGTAGTTTCTGACATTTTGAAGGATTATATTTCCTTCTTCAGGGTCAAGTAGTCATTTGAAATGCAAGGAGCTCCACACTCAGGAACAGAGCTTTACATCCCAGAGGACTTGACAGTAACATAGCTGTTGAGAACCCCAAATCTCACATAGTAAGGAGTGTTGCATGTTTTATTTTCTGTATTCTCTTGCATGATCATCTAAAAACATTACATTTGTATAGCCATTCCTGTTGATCTGCATGAAACAATTTTTTTTAATCCTTTGCCACACCTAACACCATGGAGCAGTCAAACAGCACTGTGTAGTAGAATCCAATAATGGAACCCACCATTACAAATGGCAGTACCATCCCCATCCCATCATTACATGTTATGATTCATCTGTATTTTACTCTCCCATTTCCATTGTAGTCTTCCAGGTAGAAGTTTTCCAAATATCATGTCATATATACGAGTATTGCCTGTGTTAAAAAGCATCAAAATTTGAGGTCATTTTCGGATCCTGTCCTCAGGCTGAAAGTGATGTTACAACTTCTCAGTTTGGCCTAATAAGCACAGCTGTTCTGAACCTCTGGGTCCAGAGGTTTAGAGTAGCTTTGATATTTGGTCTCAACTGGATAGGTGATGTTATTTTTAGACAGGTTGGGGAATGATTCTGTCCCAAAAATGTAGTGCTGGTATTTGTAACAGGTGATGGTGGACAAAAGCCATAAGGTGCTACATCATTGTCAGAATCCTACAGAATAGTTGATTCGTATTCAGAAATATATTTAATAAACATTGATATAAATAATGCATTATGAATCTTGGTGACTCTGTAATGGAGTGCACATGGATAAGATTACTATGTAATAATCACATGTAAGTGGAGATGTGTTAGTGTTTGAATATTGCTTATGCAATGTTTTTGCATTTTGGTGTGATTGCATGTTGATTATGATGGCCATTCTTGAAGTTTTTCAATGTTCCAGTAAGAGTGTTTCAGAAAATTTTTTGAACATTATGGTATGAAAATATCTATAGAACTGTTATATTCATATCTTAGTTATTGTGATTCCATCACAAAGTTTTAGAGTAAAGTAGACATGTATTTAATTAGCACATAGTACACAGTGAAAAGTTCCATTCCATTATAAGCTCTGACTATGGTTTGTATTGTTTAATATAGTTCTTTGTTTATATAAGATTAAGGCATATGTTTTTGTTAATGTACTCTGAAGTGTATCTGAATGAGGATGTTGTTCAGTCATGAAAGTACTGCAGTATAAAACACTCATTAAGTGAAAAGAATTTGCACACTGTGCAGTACCTTCTGACCAATCCAAAATCATGGCGATTTGCATAAGTCTTTTAAACTCTAGTAGAATAGCATTTATATCAGAGAATTCCGTCATATAGCGAGTAATATGTGAACGGTAGAAACACATGCATATATTTTATGTGATATTGAAATTTCTGTCTGTATTATGCTGTAATATCTCTTAATATCAAGGTCACTGGTATAATTAATTTCTTAATCTATTTTGTCCTTTTAAGCTTTGAACTCAGAAGTGTCTCTAAATAATAGTTAAAATTTAAGTTTCTATCTCTTAGAATACGCGCTTATCTTCATTACCAAAATAAGTCAGTTAATGCTGATTAACCCTTCTACGCAGAAAGTATTTTAACCCCGTCCATAGCATGATGTTGGTGCATTATTTAAGGGTTATTAAATTTCACTCAAAACTGTTTAAAAATGCCTACATTTTTATCTCACCTGACTTCTGTTTTTTTTTTTTTTTTATTTGAGTGAAACTTGGAATGGTAGTTTCCTATGTACCATAGATGGTGTGCATTCAATTTACATTACATCAGTAATTTTTCCTTTTATGGTAGGCCTTGCAGCACCCATTGATGCAGAGAGCAAAGCCACAGTCTGCACATTAGTATACAACCTTCTTCCCCACCCCCCCTTTTTTGTGTTCGCTGCAGAAAATCTACTGTCTTTTTTGTTTACATTTCTTTTCTGTGGGAGGTATTCTTCTTGGAAAGTGGCCTCTTAACAATGTTGCCACCATAAAGTTTCAGTAGCCTACTGAACAACTTCGTGTACCATTTATCCATTCTCTTTCTCTCCACTAGCTACACTTGCAACAGCTGTGTCTACTTTTAACACCATCCATAAGCACATTGTCCAGTGAGTTGTAACCAACAAGTAATGTCTGATACTAAGACTGTAGCACAAATCACACCCTGTATACAAGCACCTTAACAAAACTCATACACTGTCTTATAGCAGACAGGTTAAATGCCAAGTGTATCTCGTGCCAGCCGGAGTTTTCTCGCTTAGCCTGGATATTTAACCCTTTAAACACCGAGTTAAATCCCATCTGCCATCTGCTGGCATTATTAGGAGCTCACCATATTTTCCACGTTAGCAGGTTAAGGGTTAAAGTTCCAAAATTCATTGTTTTAGACAAAAATTGTATAAAATTGATTTAGTCCAATCAAAAACTAATTTGTGCATGAATATGAATGTGTGAACATTCAGTTTGTGTCAGTCTTCATCAAACCACATCTTCACACATTGTCTTCTGTTGTCTAGTCCTGCAGTCTCTCTTGAGAGAAATTACTTTTTTTTTTTTTCCAATTGCACAAGGAAATTTTGAAAAGTGTTATACTCCTGCTCTTACAATTTGAACCTTATGGGTCAGATATTACAAGCTTCTTTCTGTTGCATTGTGAGTCAAGGAAACAACAATTTCGGCCTTCAGCATTATTTTGAAGTCTAGCTGCTTAGTGAAAAGAAAACCATTTCTCTGTCTGCTGTTATTGCATATTTGTGTTAGTTGTGTTACTAGTGCCTACACTTACTTGAGAAGATATGACTTTGCATTCACAATGACAGAGACATTTTAGAGATCAGTCTGTGGAAGTGTATGGTAAAAGCTCTTACAGACGTGAATGAAATCGAATCTGACCATGGAAAATAAACTGATCCCCACATAAGTTATCCCTCATTAGTATTCTGCATTTTCTTCAAGAGATCACAACAAAACAGTTGGCTGTCTAGAATGGAAACTTGTGGAGGTCAGCAAAATTCTCAGCAAAAGTAGATGTTGCATAATAATTGAAGCAATGGTGTCAGGACAGATGTTTTTACCTGAAAATGAAGAACATTTCAGTACCTACAAAACAGTGCAAAGATCAAGGTGATGTCCCTTAAAATCTTTCATGCTATAAATGAGTGAAGACAGCACTGCGCGTTGCGAGTATGCTCGTTGCTCCGCACTGAAGGGTTAAAGAAGTAACTGTGTTTTGTGAATCATAAGAAATATATACATATATTTTGTTACTACCATAAAGACATATTGGTTAATGCGGCAGAGTGAAATTGGTTGCTGTTTATGCTGAAACACATAAAATATGTGAGTTAATTCTCTGTGCAAAATGAAAGGTTTGTAATGTTACAGCAGGAGATGTGTATTGTTACAGTGCACTCTAAAGAATTGGTTTCATAATGTGTTGGACACTATGTGGTCTGAGCTAAAATTATTACAGGGGTCACACTGCTTAATGAGGATTAACAGATCAGATATATTTTTTGTTGTTGAGCTCCTCATTTTGATTATATAAGCTGTAAAGTTCTTGCTAATATTCTTGGTATTTGAGAGTTATTTAATTTTGCTACATTTATTATTGACATATGAACACTGCAATACCTTATCCAACACTTGGTATCAAACCAGTATCTTAATAGGGAGAGGTTATGCTACATTCATACCATAAATTTTAAACCATACATTACATTGCTAAGGATAATTGTATGTATTAGTAGCATTATAAGTATGGCATAGCCATTTCTCTCTTGGAAAGTAAGTTGCCAGATCATTGAAATCTCTTAAATAAAATTCCATGGCTGGGTTCCATCCAGTGTAATAAACAATAAGTGACAGATTATTGCAGACTGGTACATCAGTGTACTTTGGGAAAACTTGCATTTTATCTGTTTATATATTATGATATCCACATTTATCAGCTACTCACTTATTTTAAGTTATTTATACACAAATATGAGTTTTGCTGAAATATACTAGTTAGAAAACACTATACTCAGTTTCAACCACTCTGGGCTACATATCTGTAACCAAACAAGGCGTTTTATCTACATTTATTTTCCTGTGTGATGTACAGGTAAGGAATGAATCAGTTGCCTAACATTTTGGGTTACTGTCTTCCCCACATAGACTCCATCCAACATATATTTTTGTCATTATCATTCTTCTCTCAACTGACACACATACTTCTTCCAAGTACTGAATTTCAGTGGCCGTCACATACCACATAATTTTCAGTGACTGTTGTAACTTATATTTACTGTGTTTTAGAATTTTTTACCTTCAGGATATAACTAATTCCCCCATCAACTTTTTGGTGTTTTATTATCCTTCTGTCACCAATGAAAACATATTTTAAGCCATTATTTTGTAAGGTACCATTCATAACATATCTACTTCACAGTTCAAAGTATGGCAGAAGTGATATTTTCATTGTTTAAATTTGTTATTATGAGCTGTTATCAGTGTAATAAATATGTTTATGAATTAAACTTTTTGACCACTTTTGATCAAACTGAGCAGTGTGGACCTATAAAACATTTTGACCATTAAAAGGGTAACAAAACTTTGGGGCCCAATTTGAAATTAGTAGCAGGTATGCTCTTAAGCTAGTGACAGATTTTTTTTTTAGACTTTATACGCAGTGATTCAGTACTTGATGTAACTTGGGTTGTTATTCCTGAGGTCATTTTTAGTCAGAAATATTATATAAATATAGAGTGTAAGAATATAAGAATAAGTGAACATGTATGTACATAAAGCATATGTTACTAAATTTTGCAGTATATGTGCAAAATTTCTTCCTCCATCTTCATGGGACATATATAAATTTAGCATGTGGCACACATCAGTTTATTAGTATTGTTGTTTACATGGGTTCAGTGTGCCAAATGTAATGCTGAATGCCACTGGTATTTTCATATTTTACTGGTACCTCATATTTTTCATGTGTCCTTGCAGATTATAATCTAGGGAGGTGAGGTCTGGAGCCATGTTTTTATTGATGTGCCAGGAACTGCACTGAGGCCAAGGTTGCGCATTTTTAATGTGTATTGTATATTAAACAGCAGAGGCTTTATGTAAGTAGTTGTTCACTTATTCTTTTAACATTCAAGTAATGACAGACATACAGAGTGATTGTATGTAGTACCTTCAAAATGTTCCCAGAATAACTTTCTGTTTTATAAATACAAAACATTTCAGTCATTTAAGCTACATTTACTTCAAAATAGCACTCTTGCGCCAGCGACTGTAGAGGTGTTGGAAACATTCCGGTTAGCCATTTTGTGAAAGCCTTTTTAGCTCCTCTGTCACATTCTTAATTATGTCATTTGCATTATGAAAGCCATGTCCCTTCAGTGGCGATTTCAGTCACTGGAACAGGTAAAAATCAGGTGGAGCCAGCAAGGAGAGTACAGGGGATGCTCCAGGGTTGTCACATTGTTTGTTGATAAAAAAAAATTCCTTGACCAAACTCGACTGTTGTGCTGGAGCATTGTCATGAAGGAGAAACCAACTGTTGATTCTCCATTTCTCTGGGCATTCTTTTCTGACCACATCCCTAAGGTGATAAAAGATGTCAATGTACATTTCTTTATTTACAGTAGCAATTCCTGTAAATTATGCCAGTGAATTCCAGGAATTTTTTGAAGCTACCATGTAAAGTGACATGGTAAATAGTGAGTGCTAATTTAATGTGTTTGTCAGTTTAGTGCTGCCCATTATTTCTCAATGGGAGAGTTGTGAATGAAGAACTGCACTTCATGCAAGATGGAGCACCACCACATTTTGCACTTTCTGTTGCCAACCATTTTCGTTATTGGTGGATTTGGCTTCTAGGACCAACCGATGTGATTCGTTTCTGAGGGGATGGGCCAAAGAAGATGTTCTCTGCTCAAATCCAAGAATACTTAATAGTTTTGCCATTTGCCTTGACTTCTTAATGAAGAGTGTTGAGCCTGTCCTCCACGTTGCAGAAGTGTGTGCAAAATGGTAGAGGCTTATGTTGAAATCTGAAATTAGATGTTGGTGTAAAGGCTGTAAAGTTGTGCAAGTATTTTAGCAATATTATATTTTGTTTAAATGATATAGCCATTTAACATTATGCATTTACGTCACAATCACTGTGTATGGCCCTTCAGAACTGGACCTTTGTTTGTACATTTCTGACTGGGTATGACCTCAGGAGAGAGGTACTGAAGTTAAGACATGGAGTCATGAATTATCTTTTGTATAGGATGTATATTTTATTGAACAGATTTCAGTAGGTATGATATTCTAGTCCTCTCTGCATATCTCTTGGCAGATTTAATTTGGATAAATATTTTTTCAGTGTCATTCTGCCTTTATATTAATCTTATTTTTTAAAAATTTTTTAATTAATGGAAGTTAGTTGTTTATGTGTTTATGCACCATTCTATCTAAATATGCAGGGAGTGGAAGTAAATCTGCACATATTCTGAACCTTAGGACTAGATAGAGTTGGTGGTCACCTTCGCAGTCTGTGTGCTTTGGGAACCAGATGCAGTATGGAAGTAGTGTCGATGCTGGGCATTAAAACCTGGGTTGTTTATAACCAGTAATGCAACATAATGAGTGCAAAGAGTATGTTAGTATAAGCTTTTTCTTTTAAGATTTATGACTGTTTGAAATTCATTGATATACTGCGTATTTAATAAAAAAACACAACAATTTGTTTATGATTCTTTGCATTTTTTTAGTACAATTTATTACTTTACACAATCAGGGTGTTTGGATTGTGCATTTGGTATGCTTATTAGGAGATATTAACTTAAACAAATGATATGCAAATTCGTGCAGAATACTTAAATTTCTTGAAATTTGCATTCACTCTGCCACCCCACTCTTTGCTGCATAAAACCAGCAATTATAAAGTACATCATTATATTTAAATAAAGTTTAGACAGTTCTCTTATAGTAGGTTATGCAAATGGCCATGGTGTAGCAACTAATTTTATTTGTAGCATACATAAGCACAGTGCCGTGTGCTCCTGTGTTGCTGTTCTTTCAGGGAACACAAACTGCAGCAGCTCAAGCGTTTGGGAGTTGGCCCTGGAAGCGAGGAGGGTGCCGCTCATTCAGGTAAGAAACTGTGTAGACACTTAAAATGTCTTGTAACATGGCTGTTCTTAATCCTGGTACGCTGTAGTTAGTTCAAGTAGGAGAGGGACATACTTTTCATGATGCAGACCTGAAGTATGTGTGTGTGTTCTAGATAATAAAAGTATATCTTATTACCATAAGTCACATGGAATTGCCTCATTACATTTGTCTGCCTTCAGCTGAAATGTGATTACTTTAGTGTTTAGACAGGCTTCTTTGAAGGATTATATTTTATCATGCATGATTTTCACATAAATTTCAGTGAACATATTTCAACAGTGTTATAAAATTGTACCTTTGACTATGTTAGTAATATTTCATTCCAAACTTCTAGTGTATTAGAATGCTGAAAATTAATTGTAAATTTGTACCTCCAAGTTACACAATTGCACTTCATATTTCTCCTTGAATACTGGATGTAGGAATACCTTCCTTTTTCTGTTGTCTGTTCTAGTTCTCCGATTCACATGTTCCATTAGCCACTTCTAGGTTTCATTCATATTTCTTCGAACTGTCCAGTATATTGCCCATCTGATGCCTCTTCCTGTTCTCTCTGTATATCCGTCCCAATGCAGCATTTTAATCAGTGATCACAGGAAGAACATAAGCCATGTTTTCTCCAGAACTGAGTTACTGGCTAAAATGTGGTTTGTGGTGAAGGTTGTTATACGGTGTGTGTGTGTGTGTGTGTGTGTGTGTGTGCGCGCGCGCGCGTGTATGTGCGCGCGCGCGTGCGTGTACGCGCGTGCGCGTGCGCGCACGCGTGTGTGCGCGCGCGTGTGTGCGTGTGTGTGTGCGCGCGTGGGCGCGCGCGCGCGCGAGAGAGAGAGAAAGAGAGAGATATCAAAGTGTTGATTTATTCACTGTTCAACCACCTGATGCAGCTGCTAGCCCAAAAAAGTTTGATTGAATTCTTCTACCTTGAAAGCTTTAGATTATAAAACAATCCATTCACTAGTGCTGTTTGCTGCTCTCAGTATGTGTTGCCAAACCTGCACCATAAAATAGACATGGGTACTATTTATTTTTTCATATCTGCTTATTTATTCATTTGTTGTGTCTTGTGAAACCTTAAGTAGTATTCATTCATGTTTTATTTGACGTAGCACCCTCCTAACTGGTATTCATACAGCTAAGTAGATTATTTCAAAAGAAGGTGCTAGGGAACTCAGAAAGACCTTTTTCACTTACTGAAGAGAGCGAGAGAAAAGAAAAAGAAGTACAAGGGGGATTGTAATTTGTATCTATATCAACTTTGAAGGGAAACTTGTTAATTTATTTAGACAGTGATTACCGTTTCTTGTATTTTTTTAAAAGTATTCAGGAGAGGGGATCCAATCTAAAGATAACTGGGATTCAAAGTGAAATTTTCTACAAAATGTACTCCAATGTAAATTTGTTTCCTAAAAAATTCACATTATTGAGGAAAAGAAGGCAGAGTGTCTTAATTTGTGAATAGATAAGGAATAGATGCCTCCAGAATTTTACCTTCTATTTCCTGTAACACAGTTTGTATCTGAAAGTACCACAGTGAAAATTGTACCTTTGGATTGGAAGATCCTACTTTGATATCTGTATGAAATATAAGAAGGGGACAAAGGATTTATGTCCTTTATCAGATTGTGCTCAACAGGCAAGTGCCACAGAACTGTTGGTGACAGACATAGGAGGTGTTCTAAAAACAGTATTGCAATATCACATTGGTGTCACATAAGTTCATTTATCCATATTTGAAAGCTGGATCTTTTATATTATGTACACATCCATCTTAATTTCTTGATTTTCACAAATACTGTAGGTGTTGCTGTGGTAATGTGCTCCAGGTTAGCTATTCCTATGTATATTGCATGTGGACTTGTAACAGGGATATTATATTTTATTACAATATAACAAAGAATGAGTACAGAAATCATTTTCTAAAAGTAGTAATGACATAATTAGTAGTAGTAGTAGTAGTAGTAGTAGTGGTGGTGGTGGTGGTGGTGGAAATGGTAATGGCTAATAATTGCATCTGCAGTAATTAGTCCAGGAGGAACATATATCACAGTTAAAATTATTGGAAAAGTTTAGAAATTCAATTATTTTAATTGGCACCAGCTGTATTACATCATTGTAAGCAGAATTTCTGATCAAAATAAGTTATTAAAGAGTATGTGTTTTTCTGCAAAAATGAGTGATTTGTAACTTTCATTGTGTTTTAAATCATCATTTTATTTTAATTTTGATTCCATGTACTATATTTTAATTTATCCCATTTCAATATATAAATTCATTCCAGTTCCATTCATTGCCAGGAACAAACCATGGCCCCCAAAACATGAAAAGAGCCTATTAACCTATTAACATCTCATCTAATATTGTATTCTGAAAATATTTATATAAAAAAATTAAATGATTTAAAAATATGTACCAGTGAGGTGTAATTATAACAAGACTTTCATTTTATGTACTACATCTTTCACTCAACAAAGAATCTTTCTGAATTTTAACCAGTTATATTTCATGACCATCATTGCATCTTATTTTGTTTTATTGCAAGTGGTTTAAGTATAAAATAAAGTGAGAAACTTTAATACTGTAGCACTGTTATTACTGAATGTTGCTATATTTAACACTAAAATATGAAAATTAGTTCTGTTTTTCAAAAGAGACACACACATGGGCAGCACATTCTTATAGAGGCTTGGATTTCCTAAACCCAAGTTAGTAACTGCTTTTGGAGATTTCTGTCCTGTGTATGGAGCAACTAGACATCTACTAGTACATTGGTTACATACTTTCAGTTGGTTGTCATAATTTTTACAGCTTTTGTCTTTAATGGATTCTAGAAGCGTCTTGTATTAGTCGCCACTCAGTGTATCCATCTTGTACGTATGTAGTGAAAGTTGTAGAACTTACCTTAGTTCAGTGAAAGAATTTACCCTTTTCATACAGTAAAATTAGAACAACAGATTATGTTCAGGGAACAGTTGCTGCCACAGAGTTCAGAATATTGTATCCTCTGTCCAAAAACATTTTGATTGAAACATAGAAAAAGTTTAATTTTACTTGTAGTTTTGTATGAGTGTGAAATTTGGTGTCTTACATAAGGGAACAGCATAGGTTGAGGACATTAGTGAACAAGTTGCTGAGCAGAATGTCTGGAGCTAAGACAGAAGAAGTAACAGGAGGATGGGAGAATTGTTGAACAAAGTAATATGTAATTTCTTCTCTTAACCAAACATCTTGAGGCTGATCAAATTAATTCATAGTGTGCATACAAAAACGTTTATTAAGCTTACAATAATAACTAGTCATTTAATAATGTTCACATTATATATTCAATAAAAGTCTATAAATTTTTTCAGTAATAATGTTTAGGAGGATGCCCCATAAGTGCACCACTGAAGGTGATTCATTACTCAAATAGGAACATCTGGGTAAATAGTTTGTATAATAAAATAGATCTTATGCTGTGTGCTGTGGGTGGTGTACTTTAATCGTACTTCTTTCACAGACACATGGTAATGTGAATTCAGTGAAAAATGTTACAACAATGTTTGGACTATATATATTATGTTGTTTTTGCTTATAACATTTTGATTTTTGTAGTGTTATGCAGCTGTTTGGTGAATTCATATTGTTCTCGTGTTTAGGAGAAGAAGATGCAGTTTCATTCATCGACCTTCCATCCAATAACTTATCAAAGCTTCCAGAAAAGGGAATTTTAAAGAAATCAGGACCATATGGAACTGTTGTGGCAGATGTATGCAAGGAGAAATGGTCAGAAGATTCACAGTCTGATAACCAGGAAATCTTGTCCCAGTCTGACAACAATATGGGCCCAGATATGATGGGAGGAGGGGCAATCTCAAGTGTAGAACGAACGCTCAAAAGCCTCAATGGCTACCATGAAGACATTTTAGAGGCATTGCGGAATGCTGCCTCACATAGAGGGGCTGCCACGCCTTCTGGTAGCAGTAGCCTTCTCAGCGAAGAGATCCTTCGTAAATCTCTGGGTATGTTTTCATTTATCTATCAGTACTACACATACAGACTGGGATGTTTTTTAACATATATACTGACAAAATTTTCAAGCTGATGTGTTTTTATCTTCATAACGTCATGTGATTCTGCATTAATTGATTGATATGGCATTAATAAGTAATCCTTTATTATCACAGATCTTATTGATACAGTCTGCATGAAACTGTACATTTTGATGTACTTAAATTTTCAGAGTGTGTGTGTTGTGTGTGTGTGTTTGTGTGTGCACGCACGCACATATATGCGCATGTGCATGTGTGGTTTGGAAATTTTTGCAATATGTGCTGTACACTTGGCCATCATTACTAAGAATGCCATTCCCATCACATTTCAGCCAAATATCTCTTGATTTTGTAACCCCTGAATTGGAAAATTTACACCTGTAGACTCTAGCAGTTTTGTGTTTCTAAACTCCTTCTTCCTTAACACTTCTGTTGGCAGTGTAGTTGTCAGAATATATACAGTTTTTATGGATCTTTTACCGCAGGGAAGGATAAAGTTGTCATTGTCCATGCCATGAAGACATATAGTGGAGTAGGAGTGTAACTCCATTTATTCTTAACTTCAGTACTGGATGAAGTTGAGCAGTCCAACTTTACACAATGGCCGCTTGACTCCTATGGGCAAATCGTCCTTTTCCCATTGAATAGAAGGTTGGATGGACCCCAGAGCTAGTCTGGACATTTTGCAGAAGAGAGAAATCTCTTGTCTTTGCCAGGAGTCTGACCTCAGACCTTCCGGTCTATAACCTGTTTGTTATAATGACTGTTGTAACCTGGCCTGTTGTTTGTTTTCTTTGAATATTACACACACTTTGAAAATAGCTCTGGAGATTTGTGATGAAAGTTTGCAAAACCTTAGTACAGTTGTGGTACGCACAGCTTTAAAGTGCTGTTTCTTTCAGTGAGCTGTCTCACTCCATTCCATATGTTTCCTTGCAAATCCGCATAAATAATACTGAAATACCCCATACCTAGTCAAGTCTATAAATTTAAATAGCCCATATTTTCTACAGCTGATTGCAGTAGTAGTGGTAGCTACAGTGATTACAAACGCTCTGGAAGTCAAGAAAAAGTGTGTGATGGACCACAGACACATACGGTTCTGGTAGAAGGAACAGGGGCAGTACTTCATCATCATGGTGCTCAGCAGGAGGAAGATGAAGACAATGAGGTGCCTCCATCTTGCGGCCCAATACGCATTCGAAACTTGGAGGATCTCATCCGTCAACTCGAACACCACTCGGCCCGCCATATGAGTCCAAGTGGCTCTGAAGATATTCGTACATCTGAAACAGAAGCAGATAGACATTACCGCCATGAGTCAGCAGCCTGTGAACCCCAAAGGTGAGTGTATTTCCATATGTCTGTTTGTGATGCTTGGTATGAAGGGAAGTCCAGTTTTAGCTCTTATCATTTGAGCAGATTCGCTTTGTTAAATATCAGCCATATTGTTTCCAAAATCGGTAACATAATTATTGTTGTTAAAGACTCATGGAGTTTTAGTGGCAAGAGCTTCAGCTTTTTGGCTGTTGAACATGATACCGTCTGCACATGATTTATGTTGAATTTATAATGTCTAAACTTATGAATGTTTTCTTGGAGTTTGCTCTGTCCCTTAGTTTGTAATTTTTCCATCATTCACTTTACTGTTGACATCAGCGCTAAATAAACACAATAATTAGTAAGTATTAAATATTTATGCCTTAACAGGTGGTTTTTCCAGTTTCTCTATATGCTACCAATCAACTGATTTTATTCAGAAGACTAATTATTGGTAGTTCCCTAAATTTACACTGCCTTATGTAGGAGATAGAAGCTATCTGAGGTATAACTGCATGTTTATTGGTAAATGGTTACCTCCATTTCCATGGTTAAACTAGTAGACTGCTTAGATCAGTAACATGGAAGCATCAAACTCTACCAAACATTTGGCAACTATTTACCAGTCGATATGGCGTCATATTTCATAACACTGCTGTAAAGACATAAAATCTTACACTGCCTTACCCAGTATTTTAAAATACCAAACCCCCAGTATTAACATTGAGTTGAATTTGGCATGTACTTCAGAAATTGACTGGCTGGATTGATTAGTTTTCTGTGGCAAATTTTGGTATGATGTTACCTTCAAATAGAGTTCATTCCTCCTATTACATTGCTTCTTTCCCTACCAAACACTGGTAGAGGAATGACATGAGCAGAGCGCTCTGTAACAGGCTTAGCAATAGACACACACACACACACA
>Ga0268261_10001384_pt1 | contig 16585 bp, 8 predicted proteins | sample TergutNc150P1_FD_190353 | JGI IMG/M metagenome (GOLD analysis project Ga0268261, IMG submission 190353) | Nasutitermes corniger P1 segment gut microbial community from laboratory colony in Florida, USA - Nc150 P1 (SPAdes) (version 2) | ecosystem: Host-associated > Arthropoda: Insects > Digestive...
GTTCATTATTACATTCTTTCTCTCACGTCCAAATAATTTAATGATTTATTTAATTTAATTAATTTAATAATAATTTAATTATATATATATATATATATATATATATATATATATATATATCCCTTCCAAGAACAACAAGTTTCTTAGGACGTATTTCATTATAAATATCTTATTGACATTTACAAAATAAAATTCTATTTTTTTGGCATACTGTATTTATACATGTTTGAGATCTAAAACCTGGTAAATATTTTTAAAATATATCTCTCTTTAATACTTGCAATAAAGCCTCAACATATTTAGTTGCGGAACCCTATTACTGCTCACTTATTGGAATTGTGGTTTCGAATTTCGCCGGGAATGTGAACGTCTCTTTCTTGTACATATTATATTTTGCAAAGTAGAACTCCCCGCAAAGGGACGATCACACGTCCAGAGAACTCACACCGAGTGTGAAGTGTTAATGAATGTTAACAAGTACAAGGATACGTGATCCTGTTTAGTGTTGAATGCACAGGAATAATGCTTAGGGTGAAGTGGACAGAATATGAAGGAAGTAAGAATTTGATTTTCTTAGCTGAAACATGAAGCCTTTTTCTTAATGAGTGTAACGTTCTGTTAATTGGTTGAACTTGAATCTCCATCTTCATTTAATGTGTGTCTGTTCCAAAGTCTTGTACTGCTTTTTGCACGAAACACCAGACTGTAAATTTCTTTCTGGCTTTTAATTGCGACAGGAAGGAAATATTCCCCTTAGATTATTACGATGAATAAACAGGGAGAAATGTGATCTGTGAAGAAATGTGCTGAACGGAATGTAACTGTTTAACATCAGAACAGTATGATGCATTCCAACTGTCCAGGCCTTCAAAAAGGGGCAGTTTCAACTTACGTGTAAATGCAATGACTTTGCTGGACATGTGGACAATGGTTTATCTTGCATCCGACCCACACAAACACAAACGAAAACTACCACCTCCACCACCACCACCACCACCATCACAACTACCCCCACCACCAACACCTACACACCCAAAACTCTTCCCTCTACAAGTACCGATATACATACACATTATCTCCAACATGGTAGCCAAAAGGATTAAATTGCAAGATATTATGAAATAGTCTGGGCAGTCTGACACACAGTTACAGTTTCATACAAGCAATCTGTATTTACAGACGGACAGCTGCACATTGCGAAACACTAAACGGATGATACAGAGAGAGGTTTCAATTCAAGCAGACTAGTTGGACACAAAACAAGTTATCAGGAAATTAATACGTTCCTTGTTCCTGAATTAAATGTGTAACATTTCAACATAGCAATGAATTTTATAAAAAATCAAAAGTGTTAGCAATGGAGTCATTGATATCAAGATTAGTGGCAGAACGTTTTCTACTACATTTTGAACATTTACTTATCAAATATAACATAAAATTTCAGCCGTATTTCATGCCCGATAACTTGACTTACACTTTATTTGTGACCACACAATAGTGACTCCTACACAGACACTAAACTTAGCCAACTCAGTCAACAATAACTTAAAATTCAGTCTTACGCAAGAAATGCTCGTATATGTTAAAATCAGTTTCTTAGATCTTCTTATACAAGGAATAAATAAAAAAAAGTCAGAGTGTTATTCAGTACCATGCCGCCGTTTTATGACACAAAATTACTGCTATACGGAAGGCAAATATCCGTTTCAAGTCCCAGAATGCCAAACTGGACGGCTCGAAGAGACCTAAATCTTTAACTGTGAAATGTCTCAGGCGGAGAGTGTGAGAGACGCGGCATTCGGGTGCGACTGTGTGGGAACACCTATCCCATTTCAGCGATGTCTGATGTTCATCATTGCTACAGCTAACAAGGGGTTCCAACTGACAGCGGGAAAATTTGTTCCGTTGTCAAATGTGACCACTATAAATGTAGTTAAAATATCTGTATTCTTTTACAATGGTACAAGAACTTCTATTGGGCCTGTGCTACCTTACTGTTGAGGGATTACGATCAACTTTAGACACACCACACTCGGTAGGATTTCTCAACGCGTGATCAGCCCGACGCAGAGACCTCTAGCTGACGACACACAACAATCACAAAAATAGTAATGCCTCTGGCAGGATTCGAAATCGCATTTCCCAGCAAGCGAGATGAAGGAAACCCATGCCTCATACCGCGCGGCCACCGGGATTGGCAAATATTCTGTATTAATATTAATAATATTAATAATAATAATAATAATTTAATATGCGAAATTAGATAAAAATCATGACTAATATTATGTTATAATATAAAGATACGAAATTACCCCGAGAGGTTTGAAAACCATTATGACCGTTTAGTACAAATAATGTAATGCAATACAAACAAAATACACAACTAAAAACATGTGTATTATTCTTCCAACACGTTTCGTTTTTCTGTCATTTGTATTCAAATCCCTTACTATGTGGGCCCTGCGAATCATTTGGGATCTTTAAGAAATACGTCCTTAAATATGTACTTTTCGATGTTTCATAGTATTAAACTTTATCAACAGCATTATTAAAAAAGAATAAAATTTGTTGCGCACACTGCTTCAGCACAGCGTCTCCCAAGAAATGTTTGATCACAAGCAAGATTTTTATGTGAAAAATATTTCCTAGAAATCTATCTTGAAAGGTTCCACTTGGTAGCTGAGTATATCATTATTTCGCAAAGAGACATTATTGTCACAATACATATTATGACAGTTCTTCATAATGTGGAGTAACCGGAAAATATTGGGCAATCGTAGATTTCTTTGAGCAATGAGGATTTTATCCAGTCTTCAGCCTTCTCTCGTGAGTTTTTTTCTTCGAAAAAGTTGAAATTATTTTTAAATATTTTATGGTATCCTAAATATTAACCATCCGAAATACGGATTCTATTTTCTAAACTTAGGGCTAAATACGTACTTAGTTTCGTTAGAGTTTCACGATTTTTTTTTTCATAAACGAAAACCACCGTTTAAAAATTTCAAAGCAAACTAAGTTTATTCGTACAACATACTATTAATATTTTATAACTTTGAAAAATCTGAGCTGTTATTTTTTATTAGGGTCGTACGCAAATATTTGGCAAAATATATGGATTACAATTCTCATTCAAATTCCACTAATTTTGTCATTAACCACAAATTTTTCTTTCTCCAATTTCAAGAATGACGATTCTTATTAGACAAATCAATTTTCCTTGAATATTTGATGTAACTGGAACCCTTCAAAATATATTCCAAATTTTATTGCAAGAAAAACAAAGAAGTACAAGGGGTTCACCCAAATTAGGTAGGCTATTATGCACATGACGCTGTCCGAGATTCTTTGATCGAAAATCTCCTAAAATACCCTAACAATTTTAATTAAAGGAGGCCTTCATAACAAGAGTCCACCGATGGGTTCAACAACTCATGTTACTTTCCGCAATATAATAAAAAATGTATTAAATAAAAAGAATAAAGCAAGGAATTGCCTAACGTCCAGGAAACCTCTAATTAGGAACATAATTCACATTATCGGAATATTACAGAACATTCTCCTGTAGGTCAAACAAAAAAGTATTTCAGAATTTCAAATTTCACACGGAAGTAACAGACACAGATTTTAACATTCTAGCTATTCAAATTTAGCCACTTTTTTACGACTTTACCTGGAAAGTGTATCTGCCCAAAACGTTTAATGCATTCGGGGTATTTTATATTACAAATAATGTAATGTTGAGATATCAATTATACATACTGACATGAAAAACCAAATAATATAATTTAATTAGAACGTTTATTTTATATTGTAAATTCGTCTTGATGATAGATTTTGTACTTAAACCGAAATATGTTGCGCTGATATTACGTAAAACATGGCATTAAATATATATAAGACTCACCACTCTAACACCTTTACACTGCTTAAGTCGAAGTCCAGGTTCTTATTAAAAAAAGCACTGCTGCTTGTGCATTTAAACTAGGGAGAAAAGTATTGGTTAGAATTGAGTTGGTGGTTGATAAAACGTAATGACTAGATAATTATTACAGTCAGTTCTATCATCTTTTTTACACAAGGAATGCAGCGTCACTCTTTCCACTATTTAGGAAATTGTTTTCTATTCTAATAAAACTATTTCGAATTGTGCAGCAACACACAACAACATCCACTTTGTTAGACAAGATACTCCACGCATTTCAACAAACCGTAGTGCTCATAACTCTGTTCAAAATAACTCTGAACCTGGTCCTTATGGTTATTCCAGTGAATTACATCAATTTTATTTCTTTGTCCTTATCAGTCACCTTATTTGTTGAAGCCTGGCGAAAGGAAATAAGCGACCTCTAGCGCGTTCGAAGGAATAACAGTGTAAAACATACAGATTGATGCAGGTATATCAATAAATAAACACGAATTATACGCACAAAATAAACCAATAATAAATATTTATATTATTTTTGTCACATTCCTCTCGCTCCATGTCGCAGCCTCCGTAAATTGAATGTTATACCCTGTAATATATAACAATTTTTCACACTTTTGAGAGTCCTATTTTTTTATTTCAGAATTTTTGTGTCCTTAATGTATGATAATCAATATTTCGCGTCCATCATCTGTTTATTTACTTACCTCATTTGGAACTATCCTTTACAATTTTCACTTTCCCGTTCCACAATATCTGCCGTATTTTTCTTATAAACTGGAGTTCTTATTTCTGAAGGCAACAATTTGTGTTCCTGTTTATTCACAGCATTGCACTGCTTTCCAGCTGATTCGTACGTATTGCTTGTTAGCACAAATATTGAAACTGGTTTTTTTTTCAGAAAAAATCACACTGACTTATATTATGATTTTGTGTAGACTCGTGGAGAAATAATTTTTCCAACTCACTGTACTATAAAGTCTTATTCATCATGAGAAGTTGTTTATTTATATTCTAGTTGTATATTCAAATGTCAAATATATTGATTATAATTGTTTATATTAGAAGCACACGAAATAGGATATCCTAATAACGTCACGAAGAAAACGCAGGTATTTGAATGATATTCGTGTTCAAAAGTTGCCAAAACTCGGTTGTGTATTTTGTACCTTGCAGTAGCCAATCGTCAGATCAGACTGATTAATATGTAAAAAAATGTTTCAAGCGCTGTTATCGGTGTAAATACTCAGAACGGAGCTATTGGAAGCAATCACTGCCGACATGTAATTAGGGTAAGCCTACAATATTTTCACTGTCCCACTACGAAAACTTTGGCTTGCACTCTGTATGGATGTCACTAGACAACCTGATCGTAAAACAGGATGGTAACTGCACTGTCTTCCTGTGCACATGTACAATAATAACACCAAATTACCTACGATCTCTCCCTCCAGTTCCGTCCATTTCAAGATTGTATCTTGACACAACGCACGTACAGAGAAGCCTGTGGTGACTTCAATCCGCAGACTAGGAAATCTCTTGTAATGCTTTGCGAGTCAAATGGCTAACTGCTGCGAAGATTACAACACAAAGTACCGTCATATGGGCTATGTACAATAGTACATCCTAAATGTTATGATGCCACCTATGAAATCAATTCCAGAAAACGGAAAGGCAACTTAAAATTATCGTAATCAAATTTACTGTTTTGTCGTTCATAGGATACGGTAGAAAGAGAAAAATGTGTAGAGAGCTTCGATAGAAAAACTTGAAAACTGTAGTCTGCCTGAAAGGGTTGATTATTTGGAACGAAAATATGAAAATAGTTCTTTAAGATACAAAAGAGTAGTTTGTGGACTGGGCTCACCGGGAAACATTTACTGACGCGTTCTTGGATCCTGTGAACACAGTAATGTATATTTAGGTTACACAAAACGTGGTGGAATTCTGTTATCTCTGAGGAAGCCTTAGTTATCGAGAAGTAGTTACCTAGATAGAAAACAATCAGCAGTTTGTTACTGTAGAAGCGTTTGTATTATCTGTTCTTACTTGGGAAACACCGGATTATTTTATGTGTCAAGCAGATTTTCATACGCTATTGAATGTGTGATATTTTCCTTCTTTTATACACAATTTGATGCGCAAGAAATCAGAGCAAAACATGAGGACGAATTATTAATTAAGCTAATCAATTCAACAACTTGCAAAAAATGATCTGAAAATAAACACTTTAACAGATGAAGTTGTAGGATCTTGGGTTAAAGCATATGGAGGGAGGAGGGGAGGAAATTAGAAATTGAATGAATGCACACGAGATTTGATTCTCATCCTAATTACTTGAAAATTTCAGATTTTTGAGAAGGAAATAACATCATTATAAAACTGCAAGGGAATAATAAAAAAAATGGCATGATCAAATAATATTTTGTAAATTGTATGATAACCGAGAAAAAATTGAGACTGCAAAACATTTCTTGGAAGGCAACTTCGCTTTGTGGCAGCGAGCCCTGGATCATAAAACGAAGAGATAAACAAGAAATCGAATTGATACGAATGAGATTTTTAAGGCCACTTTTGGATCGTAAAACCCTTGACCGCCTAAGTTCTTCTTACATTCCAAAACGGGTAAAAGTATAAAAACAATAAATAATTTGTAATCGTATCGGAAAGACTCTTTTGATCAGCTTAAATAAATGGATACCTATCGACTTCAAAAATGGCGCTTCAAAACCAGGCCAAGTGGAAAAGGGGCATAGGACGACTTAGAGAAATACGGGATAAACAAGAAAATCTCGAGTATTATGGGAAAGGCTTCTAGGCCAAAATCATAAAAACATTCATGTTGATGGCGAAAATGATGACAGCGAATGAGTAAGGACATCTCGATGCGTAAGAAAGCCTTTCTACAATTAAACAGGAGAATACAGGACTAGAAGGAATTTGGAATTAATTATAGGACACTATATTACAGTGCAGTAGGTCCTAACTATTGCTTCTATTTCAACTGATAAGTACGAGTATAAGGTCCTTCAAGCCAATTATATTTTGAGTATTAATTTTCTTGAAACATTTGCAGCCAAAGAGTTTATTTGGAGAGCCAAAATTTGAAAATGTTATTAAAAATCGCCCCGTATAACTGAATGTCTGTCATCACAAATTTGTTCACTTTTTCGTCACATGAAGTTTGAGTCCTTACCAAACGTTTGTGTTTCACCTTCAATGCTAGACTTGAGCTTCTGCTGCATTTCTTGTCTTTAAACACGACCAGCTGGCTTATTGACTTAAGAGGCAACGGAAGTGCGGAAGAGAAAGAAAAATGAATAGGTCAAAGTAACTCGACAAGTACGCGGAAACTGAATTGAGGCGTTAAACTTTTACGTATATAAATAAATAAAATTTATTTCCAAATATCTCTAGTAGAGCATTATATGCATTATAATAATTTGTAATTTGCATGTGAGGCATTCCGTTGTGTTTTTAAATATTTAAAACATATGTAATTTGACAGTTTAACAATATTTTATTTTATAATATGTATAAATAATATAAAAATTAATGAAAACTACATGTTCCGGCTTTCCTTCTTAAGCCATCTTCAGGTTGTAATTCTCTGATATTTGAATATACAATTGAGTCTGTTTTAAGAATAAGAGCTCATTTACATAAATTTTTATGTTACGATATAACATATAGAATAAAATATAGGGTACGGAATTACTTGTAAAATTACATAAGACATTTAGATAGAAAAATATTGATAAATTCGAAACTTCTTTAGTGGAGAAATATGATAATTCTTGTGAAATGTTTTTGCCTTAAGCCTTTTTCCCTGGCTGTATATGGAGTCTTTCTTCTGCGTAGAGATGTACGTGTATTATTACATTATGTGTAGATGTAGTATCTTCTCGTGTGGGCTGTTAGATGAGAGTGTTAGATATTATTATCGGAGTGTGCGATGTGTATATGCTGTCGTAGATTTGCTTGTTGTATGAATTTCATTATCCTTGTACAGCGTGGTTGTACTTGCTTTTTCGATTTGTGGGAATTTTATATTTTGGCACTTTTGTACTTGAGGTATTTTTGTATTTAAAGTGAGTAAAAATTATTACATTTTATATATAAGGCACTAACTCCGTCTTTAAATACGTAGAGTTGTTATTTGTGGTGATCTACACTATGTGAATGCTGGAAGGTTTTATGCCCATGATATTATCTTATTACCTTATGTAGTTTTACAAGTAATTGTATATTCTCTATTTTATTTTATATGTTATATCCTAGCATAGTAGAATTTATGTAAACGAGATTTCGTACTTTAAAGCATTTTCAACTGTATATTAAAATATCCAGGAGTCACAACTGAGAATGGCTTAAGAAGGAAAGCCGAAACTTGTAGCTGTCATTATCTTTAAATGCCATTTATATATATTTTTTGTACAATAAAACGCAGTGCCAGACTCTCAAATTTCATAGGTTTTAAATGTAATAATTTGTTTGTTTCTAGTGTTTTTGTACGGTCGACGATCACACAGTTTCATTATTATTTTATATACTATGTCTGCGAATACTGAAGCGTTTGGGAGAGGATTATCTAATGTCGTCATGAGTACAGCACACGGCTTTGTGTGATATTTCAGTCTGAAATGTTGCTAAACGTCGGTTGTGTACTTTATCTTAGAAGTCACCAATTATCAGATGCGAATAACGAAAGAGTGAAAAATGTTCCATGCCATCCACCAGCGCAGGGGAGGATGATTTAGGATTGTCATAACATTCTAGGCTATCACACACTATGATACCTGCAGACTTACTGGAACTGACGACTTGTAAATGAGGCAGACTGCTGTAACATTTGTGCCGCATCTGCTGAATTACGACCATTACCTCTACCAACCCTCAGTGCAGTAAATGAAATATGTATAGTTATTAGGGAGAAAGTTACGAGGGTACTGCTTAAATTCACGAAGGATTCAAGCCGTGTTAAACTGCTTTACGAAACGTAAGGTATAAATGTGTTAATATCAGGAGGATCGCTGTGACCAGTGTGCAAACCGCGATTGGAACTACTTGGAACAGTCACTGCCTACCTGAAACTGAAGTAAGTTTACAGTTGTTTCATTGTTCCAGTACGGAAAGTTCTCTCTCGCTCTTTACGCGAATATAATACAACACAACCTTTCTATAAAACATATGCAAGGTAAATGCAGTCCCTTCCCTTTCACATATATCATATTTCCTCCTGTACAACATTAAACTGACCGCGATCTGTCCCTCTTATTCTGTTCATTTCAAGCTTGTACATTCACATCCCACAGTCAATGAAAACCCTGAGATGCTGTCAACTGTCAGACTGCGCAAAGAATTTAAAACTCTTTTAAGTGTCAACTCGTAAACTACAGCGAAGAGGGAAAAGCATAATACCGTAATTAGGAGGTATACACGTAAACGATATTCCAACTTTTATGTTACAATGGCACCTATGAATTCAACTCAAGAAATCGGAAAGGCAAGTCAAGAAATAACGTAATAACTTTCAACATTTGTCATTCATAGGATAACGTAGAAATAAAAAAAGGTGTAGAGCGGCACGACGGATTGACCTGAAAAGAATAGACCTCTTCAAACATTAGACTACCGAAATGAAAGTACGAAATTAAATTTTTAAGAAAAAAGACGGTATTCTTGATTTCAAACTTTCACCGTATTCTGTATGTTGTGTATGTTCATAGGCAGTTAGTTGTAGAAGATTGAACAGACAGAGTGTTCCGAAACGTCAGCATATTAAATTCAGATGCCGGGGAATTACCCAGAATAAAACATGCAACAAAAATGACGGTAGTTTGTGAACTGGATTAATCAGGAAAAGTTACAGACAGGTGGTTGGCTCTTGTGAATACGGGAATGAACCTTCGAGTTCAAAATAAAGCGAAGTAATTCTGTTCTCTCTGATGAAGCTTGAGTTTATCAAGAAGGATTCTGCTCCATGGAAATCGTTAGCTAGATTGAAAGCAATCAGCAGTTCTATAATGTAGGAGCTTATGGATTTTCTCTCTTTGCTTGGAAAAAAAGAGGGTTACTTTATATGTCAAGCAGATTTTCGCATTATTTTTAATGTGATATATATCTTTCTTTTAAGGCATCCTGTGTAAGCACGAGTTTGTTTACATATATTCTACAAGAAATCAGTAAAAAACCTGATGACGAAATAAACAACAAGTCTATTTAATTCAACAAAACTGAAAAAAGAAATAAAACTTCTAAAAATACACAATTTAAATTTAAAACAAAAGAATCTTGGGTAAGAAGTAAGAAGGTTCATAATATAGATTGAAGAAAATATCGTAAAACAAGATTCTAATCAAAATTAATTGGAAATCACGAAAGAAAATGACATTAATTTGAAGAAAATGACATTAATTTAAACGTACGAGTACATGGGTATAATACGAGAAAAAAATAACGCGATCAAATGATATTTTATAAATTGTGTAATATGTGACATAAAATTGAGAAGGCACAACAATACTTGATAGGCAACTTTGTGACAGTGAGCCCTAAACTAGAAAGCAGAGAGACGCCAAAGAAATCGAAATCATAAAAGTGAGATTTTAAGGCCAACTTTGGAACCTAAACTACTGGACCGCCTAAGGATTCCTAACACTAAAAAAAAGTAAAAATACACAAAATATTTGATAACTTGAAATCATATAAGAAAGACTTTTTGGATCAAATTAAAGGAATGGAAACATATCGTTAAATTGCGAGATGTTTCAAGCGAGAATTGTGGGAGACGAGGCTTTCAGATGCGACTGGGTGGAAACTCATATCCCAATTCAGCGATGTCTGATGTTCATCATTACTGCAGCTAACAAGGAGTCCCAACTGACAGCTGAACAGTTTCTTCCGGTGTCAAATGTGATTATGTTTAAGGTTTGTAGTAGAGTAAAACTGCCAGTTACTAACAACACTGAACATGTTTACTCGGATATTAGGCTACAAGTCATATACTTTGTCATCTTGTATTCAAATGAAGCAAAATTACCACGAGGGTTTTGTATGCCATAATGTCCGCGCACGATTGAATAACGCAATAAAAGATCAACAAAATACACAATTGTAAATGTGTACATTAAATATGCAACATGTTTCATCTTGCCACCATTATTGCTCTTTAGGTCCCTTACGAATGCTCCCCAACTATAAGTTTTACATCTTTAATATGAATCTTTAAATATGTTCTTTGTGGTATAATATATTATTATATTACTTCAAGTCAACACATGATTGACAAAGTAATTATAACATAACAAAAAGGCGCTCTTGTGCAGCTAATGTTGCCGTGGACAGTCAATAACTTTGACATATTTTGAGTGTGTATTTGACGCTTTAGTATTCCAATATGGTATTTGCTTGTGCTAAATTGTAATCTTTTGACGGTCCGCGTTTATATTATCTTTCCACGAGGTTTCATGAATGGTACGATTTTCGAAATCGAATTCGGACAATTACTGTTACGTGCTGTAGGACTGTCAAGCACGAATTAAAATATTTCTAGCTCCTTTTATCAGTTGTTGGGAAATTGCATAAATATTATACCTTTCAAAACGGTCTGTGTTGGACACTTTCATTACCATACAGAGTCTCGATGATTGTCGTATATAGCTCTACACACACGATTCCAGTCTTAATTTCATAGACACTACATTAATATACCTGACGTGCATTTCGTCAGCTCCACTAGATATTGATCTAAATAATGTTTCGCCGCCTAAATGGTACCGATCTTCGTCAATGAGAAATAACCTTCACACATTTAAGAAATACAACATACAAGGATCTTACAGAAAACTAGTCCTAACACCGATATAACTAGTTTTAGTTATATTCTCCGTTTTAGTCAACGTATACGGCATACTGCTTCGGTTAACACAACGTTCTTTCACAGTTTTATATCTAGTCTTACTAAACTCTCAATCCACCAGTCAGTTTTATCACAAATATTACATCTTTCCAATTATCGCATTACCAGTATCGAAATCATCGATCTGTCTACGTACTTACGTCACATTTCGTAAAATTTTATACACTATTTTTTTTCTTTCTCTATACTTAATAAAATTAAAATTTGTTCAAAACGCATAAAACAAATCTAAAATTCGGCACTGTTATATATCACATGATACGTCTTTCTCTAATAATCTCAAATTGTAAGTGTAAAAAATAATATGATATAACATTCCACTTTCTCACATGCACATAAGACCCCACAAATCACAAATTCTTTTCACGGGATTCTTGTAGTTCCGGCCAGTATAGCGTACGTTTGCGCAAACATTTTTCAATTTTTCGGTCAAGTCTGTTCACTGACCCTTAGTAATGCATACTTTTGTTCTATGTCAAGTTGTATCCTAAGGTAACAAAATTAATTGCATTATTCAAGTCAAGGCCACGAAACTTCCCCTTCGACCTTGACTACAGTGCTGGGTATTATCATAATAAAACAAACCGCGTTATTGATTTGTGCTGTCATAACTTTGTTTACTCTTGAGTCAAGTAAAGTCTGAGATGTTATATAAATGACCTGCATTAAAATTTGTTATCTTAAACTTTACAAGTTCCCTTATTGATTTTATCTTGTTTGGGAGACAATATCAGCGGCGGAGTGGTAAGAGAATTGCATTTTTATGTTTCAGTGCTTTGAACAGCTGCATATTGTTAGTAACCGTATAGAGATTACTGTGGTGAATATCGCTTTGTTATAGCCAACACAATGATTATTGCTTCATTTCAGCAATTCTGAAATTTGGCAACACTATTAGGATAATATTTTGGAAACAATTTAATGGTAATTTTCTCTGTGCAGCCCCCTCACCAGCGTCACGTGGCCTGAAGACATAACTACCGACCATTCGAGAGACTCTTGTGATGACAAATATACTAGTTTGTACATTCAAATACTGGTAATTTGAACACAAGACAGGTAATGTGTGTATGACGTGACACTGTGGCTGGAACGAGAAATTTTTACACATTTTCGGCTAACATAACAAAACTGATACCACTTCCCATAAAAAAGAGGGACCTTACGGCTATAAGGTCTGTCGGTATAGCGCACGGGCTGGATGGTTCGGATGATCCAGTTCCTGTGGGGCGAGTTTCTCTGCACCCGTACATACCGGTCTTGGGGCCCACCCAGCCTCCTATACAAAGGGTAAAGGGTTTTTCACGAGGGTAAAACAGCAGCGGAGTGGCGCTGACACCCACCCCATCTACAGACGAGGTTGAAGGAAGTTTGGAGCTATTATTCTAGTCCAGTTCTTGGCCTTCGTGGTCTGTCCTAGTGTGAACTTTATAGTGATAAATGTCGTTGGTAAAAATAAAAACTACTTAATTATTTTTGTAGAGGGCCCCATATATCTGTCCGATTTTCATCAAAATTGTATATTATCGAAATATTTTTATGTAAACCGCCAATATATTCGTAAAATTTCAAGGAAAACAGTCCAGTGGGAGACGAGCTGATGTATAAGAACAGACGGACGGACAAGAAACAAAATGGCTTTTATTTCCAACCTTGCCAACGCGCATAAAAAAGGCACGTAGAGCGGAAGTAACTTTACAGTACAGGATTCTGATTACGTGTGAACACTTGGGGTGCTGAATAACTGTATATTTTTCGTCTGCCATCAGGAGTCTTTAAAAATATTTGCTTCTGCCAATGGCATGTAAATTTGTCACTGACGTCATCGCCTATCTTTAGTGTAGGCGGTTCAATGATCTCCCTCAGTACATTACTGAACAGCACTTAAAAGTACTTCCCTGTGCCATATTACTTCCTGCCTTTGCATCTTTGCTCTTATTGCAAGAGCTAAAGGAAATAATGTTGGCACGGCACACATATGTGCAAATATACAAAAGATATAAAAAGTTAAATGTGTGATGGATAGTTCTTTGTACACGGACATTAAACAAAATAACAGAATCAAAATAATCGACCTTGATTTATTGCCGTCAAACAGAAACATCATATTGTGAAATGAATGCACAAAATCAATTCATTAATATCAATATCGAGCCGTCAAAATTTTGTTCACTCCTGCAATACACAAAGTTTGGCACTTTATATAAATTTGCGTGTTCTACTTTCATTGTAATAGCCGACCTTCTGTTTCACTTCCTACCTTGTATTATTACAAGTTCCCTTACCGCTTTTAATATTCTGGAAGTTAACGGACATAGAAGAACAGAAAAAAGTATTAAGATCAGAGAATATTGGTTAAGTACGTAATGACTGCTCTCAAGGTCACAGATCAAGAACAGACCAGAATTCACATTTAAAATATTCAGTTTTTTAGAGAACTAAGAAACATTCTTCCTTTTTCTTAAAGTCCAGCACGGTAAAATGTACGATAAAAGCTCTTCGTGTGGTGGGTAAGATTCTTATGGTACAGAAAATCTTTTAAAATTGTGGTACGCTTACGTCAGCAATCACAGATAACAAATCCAAACACCCGAACAAGTGTAACACACTGCAGTCTTCATATAAAATACGATTTCGCTTTCTTAATTTCAAAATTTCGATTTACTTTTAATGTTGTTTCGTTTTTTTGGGTGATTTCCCAGAGTATGAATTTTATGTGTCGACGTTTCGGAACATTATATTCCATCTTCACAAGTCGTATGAACAGGAAGAATAACTGGTAAACAACCACCAACCATAGAATTAACTGAGGGCGGTGAATTTCTCCAAAGCGCCAGTCGAATTTCCTCTGTCTGTTTGGCATTTCATGCGTTGTACGCGTCGCTGGGTTCAAAAACAGACACTTTAAACTACAACTGGAATTGGGCTTACGCTAACGATTTCCCGTCGCGTTTGAATTCTCCCACGTGGGCAAGCTGAGGACCATTGCTCAAGAGGCAATAAGCTTTATGAGGGTAATAGCTTTGGTTGGAAGGCCTTCTGGAATTAGAACCCAGAATGGTCATGATAAAATTTATAGTTAGCCTAATTCGAGGTGAAATTTAGCCGCCTTACGTTGGAAGAGTGCGGGCTGTGCCCCGTCTATGTGTGTTACACCCTGGCATTTGCCTTACATCTGAAGAAAAATCACGGAATAAACTTCAGTCAGGATAGCCGAAAAGTGCCAGGTGGGCACGATTGACGTGTCGACATGGCCGATTTTTGAGGGTGGCCAGGACATGTTGTCGATCGCATTGTACCTGCTTCAGGTGATCTGGGTCAACCCTCTGTCAGCTTCAATATCTGCCTAGCTCTATAAATAAGGGGTTTCCCACATCAGCTAACGTTGGGTCGAATGTCTCAGTTAGAGACTTGATGTGGTCGATAAAGAAAGAAAGTCTCAAATCCTCATGAATTAACTTCTTACCAATGAAGCACGGTGCATTGGTAGCAATGCGAAGGCACTTGGAAATGGGAGCGAGCGGCGCACGCACAGACGGAGCAAGCGTAGTTGATCGCGGGATGGATGAGCTGCTTAGCCCTTTAAACGCCAAATTAAATCCCATCTGCCCTTTGCTAGCATTATTAGGATCTCACCGTATTCTCCACGTTAGCAGGTAAAGGGTTAAAAAGAACACAATTCCTGATGGAGAGACCACTTCTGCTAAGAGAGGTCCCTACACACTATTTTTCATTTTCATACGACGTACGAAGTTGGAACAGACAGAGTGTTCCGAAACGTCGGCACAAAATTTTCAGAAGGCGGGGAATCATTAAAAAAGTCGTTAATTAAAAGAATGTTCTCTCACTCTTTACAATAGTACTCACATCTACAAACACAGTTTTTTTAGCTCAACTTGACCTTAGTCCAAAAATGTATTCAAATTCTATATCCCCACCCTCGTGAACCTGCTGCCCAATGCAAGCCAATAACTCATAATTCTTGAATTATTTAGATTACGCTCATTGGACGCACCAAATTCGGAACGACACCTCTGGACTTGTGATCAGACCGAATCAGAGACCTCTAAAAACACACAACACTGACAACAGACAAACATCCATGCCACCAACCATAGTCAAACCCACAATCGCAGCCATCTAATGTCTGTAAAGCTACACGTTAGACCGCGCGGCAACGAATATATCAGTTTTACAATACAGAGAGGTAGGCGTAGTGACGTCAGCTTCATATATTCAATAAAATGCAAATTCAACTGAAGTGCAAAGTATTTAAACACAGATAAATGGAACGGAAATTATTGAAAAATCATAATTTGCAGTAACTCACAAATTAAACACTTAATAATACATAGCCATCAACGTCCTTCTCTCTAAACCTGCCGTGTAAATTCTTCACTACAATAAATACTTCAGTCGTTGCCTTCTTCTTTTTAACTTCGTGTTGTTAGGAGATCTTTTTAACATTCCACAAAGTACAGGTCTTGCTTTCATACTTTTCTCCGAGTGACGAAATCCAGTCAGACGCCAAAAGGTTTTAGAACCAAAAAAACTTTCTTCCGTCACATAATCCCTTTGAAATTAAGGAGACTTCTGCAAAGCTGAAACTTTGCCTACTTCCTTAGGAATAAAATGTATTTGTGAATGATACAAATAATGAGGTCATATCCAGATCCTAATCATCAGACGAGGCATATTTTTACAACAGGATAGACAAGTTGAAGTATTTTACTATGAGG
>Ga0268261_10001385_pt1 | contig 16582 bp, 9 predicted proteins | sample TergutNc150P1_FD_190353 | JGI IMG/M metagenome (GOLD analysis project Ga0268261, IMG submission 190353) | Nasutitermes corniger P1 segment gut microbial community from laboratory colony in Florida, USA - Nc150 P1 (SPAdes) (version 2) | ecosystem: Host-associated > Arthropoda: Insects > Digestive...
CACCGAACTCGGCTGATGACTGGTACACTGGAATATTGGAAAATGTAATAAAAACAGACGAATATGCGGAACTTTTTTTTCTTCATTTTTATCTGTCTAACCTAACTAGCTGTCGGCTTGGAGAGTCTGACGTGATTTTCATAACGTAGTTTTTAAAAATTAAACATATATTGTACATTGCCTCTGGGTCAATGCTCTCTGTGTTAATGAAAAATCCTGCGTGATTGTTGAGCCGTGTGGCAGCTCATTCAGCTGTTATGGAGTTATGCGCACAAAGACATGCAGGTATTACGTATCTTCTTAATTCTTTGTAGTTGTTACGCGCTTGAGCACGGTCGCCCGGGAGCTAGATGCGAAATGGAATGTTGGGCATGATTTACGTTTTCTGTTTAATAGTTTATTAACTTAAAACTTGCGCAGGAAACGTGAAAGTAAAATTCTACAGTTCCTACAGTTTTATCCTCAGGATTAATTAAGGATTTTAATTATATGAGGTCCGTGTTACCCGAGCGGTTTCGGTGGTTTAGAGGTAGCGTGCTGGCCTTTGGCACCCAAGTTCGCGGGTTCAAACCCGGCCGAAGCCGTCGGATTTTTAAGGGCGAAAAAAATCCTCAGCACGCCTTCTTTCGGAGGGGAAGTAAAGCCGTCTGACCCATGTCGCAGATTTGCGGCATGTAACAGACCCCTAGAACTACGTGGAATTCGGATTCTAGGCCAAATTTGTCGGAACTTTTCTCGCCCACGAAGAGTCCCACCTTCCGCTGGTAGAGGTCTCTCGCGTCGTTCGACGTGAAGGCACCTAGCGGAGAAGGTGGGAGCGTCTAAATGCGGGGGAAAGAAATGGCAACCTACCCCTAAGAACTTGCCCAGGATGCAGCGTGCCAGAGCCATACGGGTCGCCTGACTGGGCTATGGTTCCTGCTAAACCGGCCTAAGGGCTGAATACTAGATAGTTGTGTTACTCTGTTCATCATTGTTTATTAAATATCTGGTCTGTCACTTCCCCTACCGGTAATGCGATTCACTTCGCAAAATATCTTGTCGGCGCTGATGCTGTGTTCACTTCATGCGTGACGAATGTTATTACTTCTTTTGAACACATTGCACTTTTGTGAACGTCATTTCCTGAATGGTAGCTGTACTTGCAGATCGCAGGTGGGCTGCGGGTTGGCATCGTGTCGAAAATATACTCCGGTAGCAGTCAACGTTTGTATTTGTACAATGCGGCCAGTCTGTGCTGGGGGGAATGGTTCACAGGGCTGCCTTTGGTATCTGCAATTCATGCGTCGCCAGTTCATGATCCGGCGTAGCGATCCAGTGGGAAGGACCGTGCTTCGCAGCCTGAAGATCGCAAATTGAGATCTCGTTGCGGATGCCGACAGTTTCCATGTCTTGGTAATATTCCTCCAGGCGAATGCTGCAGTAGTACAGTGAAAACTGCCTATGACCTAACTGCAAGATTTTTCGATTTCAGGCATGTTTCTTTAATAAAGGTACTTGATGTTAAAATATCATCGGGACTGTGAAAGTTGTCCGTTGTTCCGTTCTGTCGAAGTTCCGCTTAAGGCAGGTTCGCTGAATTTCCCTCGGTCGTTGTCATGGAGTGGTGGTGTGTAATGCTGAGTGGGACATGTCTTTATACGAAACCTAAATAGAACGGAGTCCTGCCTTCAGCGGAAAACTTCTAAATCCCGAGTATCTTTGGCTTAAAGTACCTGTATTAAACGGAACCTGCCTGCAGCTTAAAAATGCGGTCTCTTGCGGTTCTGTTACGGAAAGGTGGCTGAAATACTAGCGCAGTACGTGAACGGTAGCCGAAACGTGATGTTCAGTGTTTGCATAAGGAAAGCAGGTTCTGAACCGTTATCAGTTACATGTTTGTGGAGTGCAGCACATTGTTCGGATATGAATACCAGCCAGAGACCATGTCTTTCGTACTGTTAAGGCGTAAGAAAACCTGAATGTAAGAAGCTAGAAATCACAGGCGCAAGCAGACACAGACCTGACTGCGAGCAGCCAGTTCTGAGTATGCTACAGCAGCTGGAGCTGGAATAGCTCAGTCAGTGTAGCGACTAGCCACAGGCTGGACTGTCCGGAGATCGAATTACGGCACGGGCAAGAGCTTTTATCGTCTCCAATACGTCCATACCCAGCCTCGTATTCAGTGAGTACGGGGGTACTTTCCTGGAGGTAAGGCAACCGGAGCGTTAAGTTGACCACTCATCTCTATATAGGGCCGAGGTTAAGGATAATTGGAGCTGTACCTCCTCTCCCCGCATAAACCTTAATGGCTTGAATAGGGACAACTTCGCCTTTTACGTACATCAGGAGAGGATCTTAGCCACAAGCAACGTCGCAGGGTCATTCCTTGCGGCCCACCATATCTTATAGTGGGTGACGTTGGCTTCCTTCAATGTGCTTTCTTTCCACCTTGTTATTAAGTATTCATTCATTCGTCGCCATATAGTATGAGCTTCTGGCAGTGTCATTAAATACACAAACAAGACTGAATGTGTAAACATTTATCAGCTGTTGTATGTCAGGGTTGGAATTCCATTGTGTTAAGATGAAGAGCATTTGTTATCAGGACTGTCGTTTGCAGTGCTGTCATCGTGCAAGTTACGGCAGGTGGCTTTTTTATATATTATTGGAAGTGTCCGGTTCAGATGTCTTACGAGACACCGACAGTACTCACCGAGATTTGTGGCTTTCCTCGGCACTTAAGTGAATGCCGGAATATTATTTAGCAACGGGTTAGGACCTCTTCTTTTCACGTTACTCGTAATTAACCTTCATTAGTACCCTGTTGTGACGATATGTTGTCTCACACACTGGACTATAAATAAATTTATGACAGCGGAAGTTCATGCTAGAATAGTCCACGAAGGCCCAGAGTGGGAGTAGAGGTTAAGCTTTCTTTAACCCTTATCCTGCTAACGTGGAGAAAATGGTGAGCTCCTAATAATGCCAGCAAATAGCAGATGGGATTTAATTCAGCATTTAAAGGGTTAACCTCGACACTAGAAGGTGGGTGGGTGGTCATCGTCACATCCTGGTCGCCTCACCCCCCGAAAAGACCCTGTACCCATTGTACAGGAGGCTGGGTGGGCCCCAGGACCGGTCTGAACGGTTGCGGAAAGTCGCGCCTCTACCGGGATTCGATCCCCGTACCGACCAGCCCGTAGCGAGTGGCTATCCCGACGCACACGGCAGTGGAAAGTTCAGGTGCTGTGCCGTTGTGTTTGTGATTACGCTTTGTCGGATCATGATGTCACAGTCTTTGGGGTAGAAGTGAGCTGACCTCGAATGTGCTTATATTGGAAGGTTAGTAAGTCTCCAAGGAGAACGACTGGCTTTAGTAGGCGTCTCTAAGAGGGAAGATGAGCGGAGGGAGTGTTTGGTGTGTGCCTTGGGCCGTTTGTCGTCGATTCTCCTGACGGGCCCCTGGTGGCATTGACCATCATTCCTACAGACGTGTAACTTTTCCGCATCTCAGGATGACTCGCCTGTACTCTGAAGATGTAGGCACTCGGTTTCCACGAAACGTGCTTATAATTTACAGGACATCAGAGCGAAAAGCGAACAGAACATTCGTTGTCCCTGCAGAAGTTTCGCGCGATGATGCTTGGAAGTCTTACGGAAAGGAACGTGACTTGCGTCATTCCATGGTTCTGGTCTAGTTGGATTTGACGATGTGTGAGAAGAGAGAAGCTTTGGTTACGAAAATTTCGCCAGTACTCTGGTGCCTGATGGTTCAGTTTGAAAGTGTTCGTAGAAGGAGGTGTGGTAGATGCCGGGGAACTATAAATGATGGATTATTGATGTAATTACAAATTTAAGGCACGGTGGTTGCTGTGCATGCCAAGTGCTGGAACACATGACCTCTCATTTCGCATAACAATATGTTTTGCATGGTTCTTACTATAACAGGGACTCCCGGTTCTTAACTTCAACATTCATAACCACTCGGTATTTGCCGTATGAAAGCAGTGTGTTTTTTTTTCTGAGGTAGAAACTGGCCATATTACCTGTAGATCAAATTCAGGCTTCATGGCTGTCCCATCACTGAGCGGTCTCTCGCCAGCCTTTCATCTCGGCGTCCTGAAATCGATGGCGGTGCACTCGTTTGATGGACGAAGTTGCATTGAGACAGGTTTTTTTTTTATCGGAGTACTAATGTTTCCACCTTCCACTATCATTCTGCCATTGCTTCATGCACGTATTCATCAACATGTTACTCTTACCGGCAGGACAAACAGGCAAAGTCTGAAAACCTTTAGAGGCAATGCTGTTTTGTACATAGTGTCAGCATTGGATAGAAAAGTTCTTTCTGTCAGACGTCTCTAATGTATTAGGTGTATAGTGAGTGGAGCATAAGCATTAGTAGTCGCCTTATGACTGGATCGTATATTATGTTAGAAAGTTAGCTTGGTTTGCTGTGGAAGTCACGTGACTAAGAACAGTTTTTTTCCCCTCCATGACGCTGCAGCCCCTAATTAGCCAGGGTCTCATTGCTGGGGCTTCACGATCACACTCAGACACACCACACTCAGTAGGACTCCTCTGTACGAGTGATCAGCCATTCACAGGGACGTGTACCTGTCAGAACACTGATAACAGACATATCCATGCCCCCGGCCGGATTCGAACCCACATTCCCAGCAAGCGATCGGCCTCAGACTTACGCTGTAGACGCACGGTCACTGCGATCGGCAAGAACTAATAGAATAAGAGTTTAAGTCTGGTTAGCGGAACATAAATGTATAGAACTGGTGCTGGATACAGCGAAGAGCCCCGTTGGGTGAGACGGAATTCAGTAACGAGCGGGCGCTGACGCTGCAAGAGATCTTACCACCTATATGCCTGCATTAATTTCATGTCCTGTGAATAAGCTAGGAAATGAACGTACAGCGTAAGAGCGCAGGCGCGTTCACGTAATTTTGTTGACTGCGAAAACTGTTAAGAGTTGTAAAATATTTGGTAGGGGAGGCCATGATAAGTGGGTCCCTCTCATCACGGCATGGCCCGTCCTCAGGTTGCGGATGGAGGAACGGCCTCCAATACGGAGGGTAGCTGCGTATATATTGAATAAGCAGTCGCGGACAGCCGACAAGGGGTGGTGGTCCAGCGTGGGGGTTGGGCGTGGTGCTAAGAACTCCTCACCGTAAAACCGTGTCTTGTTACGAAATGTTCATACTGAAAGCCTCGGACCTGGACTAATGCTTTGGTACGACCTATAGCTGGCACAGGATAGGGACAGATGGAGATCTGTTGTGAAAGCGGTAATGAACCTGCGGGTTCCATAAAATGCGGGGATTTTCTTGACTAGCTGAAAACCTGTTAACTTCTCATGAAGGACTCTGCTGTATGGAATAAGTAAGCAAGCAAGCAAGTAAGTAAGTAAGAGGAATGACGTGTGTCGTTACAGTTTTTGTTCAGGACATTTCTGGACTTGAGAAGCGGAAGGGTGTACGTCGTATGTCCAATTTTCTTAGATAATACGTTATTTTTCTTGGAATTTCAAGGTCTTTCAGATGAAGATGATTGTAAATCCAAATACAGTCTCATTGTGGCTGGACCAAGAATTTAACAGCACTAAGTCACATATTGGTATAAGAAAAATAATGTATTAGTTTAAAATATAATATATTAGACTTACACACTTCTGCTTCTCAGGTCCAGATTTGTTGCTGTGATAGGATCAACGAGTTATGTGCCAGATGCACGTTATACCCGCACATAGGCTTTTCTGTGTCATAATCGCTGTCAGTTTCAGCCTGACAAATTCTGTATCTTCAATACGAAATTTAGTGGTAATCAGTTCAGCGCTTCTCGAGATTCTTCAAGAGTACAGATTGGCACTGTGCTGGTCCGACAGACGCTTCCCACGGCTGCTGACGCGCCTAAAATGTATCATTCTGTTGTCTGTCGCCTGCTGCGGACATTACTTCGCGCTGCTGCCGGCATTGGTGGTAACCACGGCTGTTACTCTGTGTATTGCTGTGTACTTTGTGGACGTGAAGCGAATCCTCATTCCCAGTAATTTTTCGTAAACTACAAGAGTAAACTTTAATTGCTTAAATTTTATGTTATGACTTGGTTTATAGAGTCTGTTGTTATATTACCCAGGAAAGGAACCATACACGTTGTTTCAGACCATGAATGTGAGTGGTACGTTTGTTTGCAGTAGATGTTATTTACGTCTGGATATGAGTTGAAGCCGCAAGGCCGAAGACGTTAGCTGATCAGTTGGGAACAGTCCCATGTTACTGTCCCACTGCATTCAGACGCTTAGGGATGTAATTGTAGTTGCATGGCTAAGCACAGTACGGAAACAAATACGAGAAGTCACGTCCGAAGCAAATGGTCACACGCGTGACGTATTCACGTGCCAGTTATTTAATTGAAATTCTCGGTACTCTTACTCCGTACGTCATTTCAGTGATGGGACGGTTGGGACATGCACGGGAGAGAACAGAAATATGTAAAAAAAATTATGGTCAGAAACCGTGAAACTAAGAGTAAAATTTGAAGACTTAGGCGTAGGTGGAAGGGGTTGGTATTAAACCGTGCCATAAAGAGGTAGTGTATGGGGGTGGTCTCGATTTATGTTGGTCACCGCAGGACTGATGGTTCTGGCGAAAGCATTGATGAACCTTGGGGGTTTCATAAAAAGGCCGGAATTTCTTCGACTATAGCTCAGCCAAATTACTTTGTTTCCTTTTAATTTTCTTCTTTTATAATGGAGTTTGTGTTAGGTACATTTGTTGATGTTCCTTTTTGTGGGAACGAAATGCACAGTTGTTCTTTCAATGCTTGCTTGGCTCCCAGTTCAGTGAATAATATTCGTGAACCGTTAGTTTCGGCGGTGATATTTCAACATGTTTATGCTAGTATATAAATAGCCAGATTCCAAGGGATATTTTTTATTTCCCTCCATGTTTGAGGCACGTTCGCATTGTTGTGAAAAAGGACTATTCGCTTCTTCATCACTGTCCGTCCGCATGGAACAACGCGGTTCTCACTGGACGGGTTTTTATGAAATGTAATATTTTGGAATTTTTCGAAAATGTGTTGAGAAAATTCAATTTTCGTTACAGTCTGACGTGAAGTTCTATGTACATTTATGATAATGCCTCGCGTAATTCATCTTAGAATGAGATGTTTTAGAGGAAAGTTGTAGGTAAAATGAAATCCACGTTTTATGTTCAATAACTCTTTCCCGAAAATCGTGCCGTTTATGAGATAATGTGGAAAAATAACGTAAAGCCAGACAGACCACTGATGACAATATGGCACGTGCTGGGTATCTAAGGCTACAAGAACACAGAGTATGTAACGTTATTGCTTTTCCACAGCGAAAGTGGTTACTCGAGCGTTATAATACCCTGCCTTTTTGTTACTGCATATAGTTAATGGTTGTTCAGTAGCCTATGCCTAGACTGTAGCTTACTGTAATGTGTTTAATAATGTATTGTTTGTTGCAGGTAAGTTCTTCTGAATAATGGTCGTGTTGTTGAAGATTGAGCCCTTCTGAAGATCCAGTGGGGGGTAAGTTCAAGGCGAGATGCCTCTCACAGTGCCTTGTCCGTGTTAAGCCTGTAATCCAGTTTCACTTGGCTGAGCGTCCGAATATTGTAATGGCCCTACACCTCTCTGGACGAACACGTACCATGCTAGTTGTCACCTCTTAGTTACGGTTTGGCACTCGTCTGGGTTATGGGAGCTTTTGCAGAATTAGTCTGACACTACGAATGGTGTCTTGCTCTATTTAATCAAAGGAATTTGAAGGTTTCTTTTACCGCGGTAAAGAGCCGATCGTTCGGATTGTGACTGCTTGTCGGGTAGGTGGATATTAGCGCTTCGGAAGAGTAAATCGCTTACATCTTCAAGTGAACGGCCTCCTAAACTGAGAGCCAGGTATTGCAGACTTTGTTATGGGCTGGGGAATTGGGTAGTCAGGATTCAAATTCCAGGCAAGATCCCGAGATCTTTGCTGGCGCTGTTGCTCTCGGAACGTATCTGTTGCGTGAGTACGGCCTGTGTTTCTTGGGTAAAGAGGGCGGGGTTGTGACAGTAAGCTCTCACTTCCCATGTAGCATCCACCGGTGGTTAACAAAAGGCTGAAGCAGTGCTGCATAGGAAAGTTAAAGTTCGCGGAGGGGTCTGGTGACACTTTTACTTGACCTTTACTTGCAAGGCTTGATAACCGAGAGGACTTAAATATGAGGGATTAAATGCTGTCTGTACAAGCGATGGGAGGCTTTTAGAGCCGTGTGTCACTGTCATGTACTCGCAGGAATGGCATCTTTCAGTTATTCAGTTTGTTGACTCGTCAGGTTTGAACTGTCCGTTACTCGGTGAATGTGCGTGCACAAAACTTTTCTTTAGAATATCGGTTTTATTTGTACTTGGCATTGAAGCACTACTGATAGTACGATCGTGTAAAGAAAAACCAACTTGATGCACAACTTATTCTCAGTATATTTCGTCAACCTCTGCGTGTTTCGGGCGTATCTAGGCCCACCATCAGGAGGTACAACCGTATGTATACAACAATTGGTACTTATTATTCTGTTTAGATGACTGTCTGTTTTCCTGGTTGGATTGGAACAACAGACAGTCATCTAAACAGAATAATAAGTACCAAATGCTGTATACATATGGTTGTACCTCCTCGTGATGGGCCTAGATACGCCCGAAACACGTAGAGGTTGACGAAATATACTGAGGATAAGTTGTGCATCAAGTTGTTTTTTTTTTACACGATTATATCGAGTTGCACGGTCAACAAAACATAAAACTGATGGTACGAATTTTGGATGTTTTTGGAAGTATCTAATTGTTCGTAGAGGCGTAGTGTGTACAGTGTCCGGGCTGCTGGCTGGCCGCTCCGGTGTGACCGGTCAACTCTGGGACTAAAGAAATAAAGGTTTCGCAACATTTTAAATATTATTATAATATTAGCTAAAGTATCTGAATGGGTGTTATGGCCTTGTGGACAGAGAGGCTGTACACAGAGAGCGGTTCTGTATTAAAACATCGCGTGTGTTTATAAAGGGTGGTGTTATGTATGTCACATAAATAACAGCTGCGTTCACACAGCATTTGTCTTTATGTTGCTCGTACTGTTATTTCAGTCATGTGGTTTGGTTTTATTACAAATAACTTGCGTGAGTTCTTTAGTATTTCGCCCATATTTTGTAACAAGGGGCTAACTGCCATTTTGAGCGAAATTGATGTATGTGTAGTGGATCATTCAACTAGTGGTCCTGTATGATACGTAAAAATGACAACTCCATCTTCACGAATAATCGGGTTAGGTGGGGGGTAATCCTACCCTTCACTGAATTTGTCGTGTATAAAACTGAGTTATCCTCGTTCTTCTGTTGTAAAATTAATTGATTGATTGTGGGTTGTCGCATGTTTACAAAATATAGGGGCGATTTTGTAACCATGAGGTTGACTGAAGCGTCGACTGCTTGTACTTATATTCTGGAGGTGTCCCGTTTGAGTCTGGGCCGATAAGTGGAATACTAACAATGTTTGGGGGTTTTCTCAGTGCACCCAGCCAGATGTCACATCCGTTCTGATTTCTGTTCTAATCATCCTACCATTCCCCGCCGTGTATTTCAAACTGCCGGCATTGTCATCATTTATAACTTACCAAAAAAAAAAGGTACCTAACATTGTAACTTGCGTGACGGAGGCTTCCGCCGGGGTCAAATGAGGTGTGTGTGCTTTCTTGGGTTTTTACGTAGCTCAGAGTGGTAGTTGCATACCGACGTTCCGACTTTGAAGGGTCAAGCAGGCCAACAAGAATCCTCATTAGAATGCTTGGCTCTTGAAGATTGGACCAATGTGTTCCAAAACGTCGATATCCAGTACCAATCAGGAAGCTCAAGGAGAATCCCGTTAGGCTGCTTGATTGATCCTTGAAGATGGGACTGACAGGTTGTCCCGAAACGTCGGTAATAGTCTACCAATCAAGGAGTCCGAGAAGAATTCTTTGGCTCTTTTACCTTGGGAGAGAGGAATGAGAGGTTATCCCGAAAGGTCGGTACGAAACTACCATTCATCGTCGCGTAATATCCCCAAAGAACGTAGATATAAAGTACGCAAGTTATTCGGAACCATAGACTGGACGGCGGTGTGTGGCAGATAGCGCATGGTTTGACAGTTTGTGGATCCAGACCCACAGTTAGGGGCGTAGCGGGGGGAGGGGGTGGGGAGAGGGTGGATTCGGTCGCCCCAAGGAGCGGAGACGTATGGGCAGAAAAATAAATATTTTAATTGAGAAACTTTATTTTCAACACTTCACGTATTTTAAATTATTGAGACGAATACAAGGAAATCCAATAAATAGTTGTGATTTTTTGAAGTCCTTAATTTCTGTTAGGGGCGGACATTGTGATTACTCGCCCTGGGGCGCCGAAAAGCATGGCTAAGTCGTGGCTGCCTCCGGCCAGTTGCAGTAGGAAGGAATTGAGCTGTCCACTGTCCTAATTGCGGAGTTAATTATCTCGCGTCAATCGAACGTCATGCACAGAAGCTAAACCGCAGTATCTTGTCCTGTGTGCAGCGGACGTCATGGGGTAAGGTCATGCCGCACGTCGTAGTTCGGTTTATCTTGTTTCCAGATAAGTGACGTAAGGTATATTGCGTCATTGTCCGTCATTCATTGCGGGAGTGTCTCGCGTCAGGCCAATAGCCCCTTCGAAAGCGAGTTCTATCTAGTGCTTCCTGTCACTCAATTTCCAACATCCTCTCGTTCGCTTAAGGTCATGCAGAAGCTGCTTATGTCTTCTTCCTCTTTCTCCCATCACTTCTTTCATTCCCTCTCTCTTTCCTTCAGTGACGTGTTTCAAAAGGCAGTTTCTACACAAGGTATGATTAATTCAGTTAGCCTTTCACCTTTTTTTACTGTATGTATGATGTTCCTCTACTCTATGTAACATTTCTTCGTTTCTCACACGATCGGTCCAATAATCTTCTGCATTTTTCTCCAGCATCACATATCAAAACGTTCCGATTTATTTCTGATCTACTTTCCGAAGTGTCCAAGTTTCAGCACCATACAAGGCTATGATCCAAATGTAGCATATTACTAATTTATTTCTTTCAGTTAACCTTTCCTCCTTTTTTATGTAGGATATTTCTCTCCTCCTTGACTGTGTAATACGTGTTTGTTGAAAAAGAAAACCTTAAGCTGCTATTGGAACGAAGTGTCTGCGCGTTTGCTCCACGGTGCTTTACCTGCAGCTCTCCATCGGTGATTGTTTGAAGCTTCTGAAACACTCTTAATCTCTTCTTGCGCCCAGCGTGTAACGAAATGGGTTTCTGCAATTTTCGGTGAGCTACCAATATTTGGGACATACGTTCTGAATAAAATGTTTCGAGGAGGGATATCGGGCGGAACTCATTAAGTCTTCATTCTCAGTTCGTATTTTTGTAGTCCAGAAGATCCGATATTATACTTATAAAACCTCAAAGACTCGCGTCATCGCCATATTTGTAACTGTTGACTTGCATGAAATATTCGATATAAGCCTTGTCGCCATATTTAATGATATATCTCCGTACGTAATTTTCGTGCCTGACTCGCCATAAAGAAGCTACCACTGTTGTTGCTTCTTCCTCACAGGTTCGAGCGCCTGCCATGTTACCGATTTACAGTTCGCGTCGTTGGGAATGAGTTCGAGTATCCTACTGTTAATGTGGTGTGGAAGTCAGCCCACGCGTTCAGTAGCTGAAAGAGCAGACGCAGGCATGATCGGTGGGTGTGCTGATAACATCCGTCAGCGATTGTCCTTCTTGAACGATACAAAGCCGTGATAGGTTGGCCCATGTCAGCACAGCATGGCGCGTTCTCGTGTTGTGAATGGAGGAAAGGCCCTCAGATATGCAGGATAGCCGACAAGGGGTGATCATTCAGCTTGGCGGTTGGGGGAGGTGCGGACATCGCCCGACCGCAAAAATTTTGTGATGTTAGGGATCATTTCGTGGGGACTCGTACTGGCTTTTTTTTTACGACAAAAGCAGTGGAAAAGTGAAAATGGATCTTCAGCAGTGGGATGGGGTGGCATGGACTGGGTAGGTCTGGCTCAGGATAGAGATAGGTGGCGGGCTCTTGCGAATGCGGTAATGAACCTTCGGGTTTCATAAAATGCGGGGAATTTCTTGACTAGCAGAGATCCGGTTAGCTTCTTAAGAGGGGCTCTGCTCCATGGAGTTGGTTGAGGACGAAACAAAAAGCAAAAACAGGTTGAAGAGAACATCTTTTTTTTTTTTTTAAGATGGTAGTAATCATTGTCGATGGCACGTTTGGCCTTGGATTCATTGGTTGATATGTGTGCCATCAGTTTACATTTTATTTACACATGGAGGAAATGCCATCCCTAAACACGCCGGTCCAGAGGCTGAAGGTAGCAATCCTACCAATGGACTTACCCTGCTCTGGGCCCGTAACCCATTCGGGGGAAATTTTAACCACTGGCAAGTCTCATGGGAAGAAGCCGGACAGATTTTCTTTAAATGACGACACGGATGTGAAAAAGGTATTACGATGATGACATGCCGGCATGGTTTACGTTCGTCTGCAAAGTTTGTTTGGTTTTTGCAGTGTCACAACTCGCACCATGGCGAAGACGCCGGTAAAGGCTGTCCGATGTATTTTCTAACAGTGTCACACTCGTTGAATTGTATTTGACAGAAGGCAGCTATGGGTCGTGATAAATGGAATTTCGTATTTGCTTCTCTCCCCTCTTTTTCAGGAATGAATTGCCGTTTAGAGTTGTATATACAATTACGTGGACCAAATTTCTGGTATGATGCAGGGTTTTATTCACGCGCAGTTAGCAAGGTCGTTGTGTTTATGTTTCCCCCGGAGGTTGCGCTGAGCTAACCAACACACAGATGTGCACGTATTTGACGTCATATTGTCTAGAACGGCTCTGAACCTTACTAAGCCTCCTGTCACTGGGTACAAGAGCTTCTGTCCGGAGGTAAAGCGGCCGCGGCTGGAGGCTGACCACACCGTCGTCTAAGACTTTATGGAATACACGGGGACGGCTTTGGCGTTAAATCTTTCATTTTTGTTGGCGTTTGTATCATCTTGGTGGGGGTAAACTGTAATCCTTCTGAAAAATTTACGATCTAACGATGTTGTGAGTTGGTTTTGCAACGAGCATTATACTGTTGCTTATGGTAAATCGCGAGTGGCTGGCTGTGAAGACAATGATGAATCCTGGGGGGTCTGTAACCGTCGAATTTCTTGATTATATTCGGGTCAGGGAAAGAATGAACACGGCTGCTGTGGGTTCGTTTCTGACTCTTGCTCTCCCACACTACCGCCCATTGCACACATTTTCCGCCTGTTAGCTACAGTAAAGAGCCCAGAACATAGAGAGGGGGAGGGTGGGAGGGAGATAGTGCGGTAACCAATATCCAAGTGGCAGTGGAGGGGAGGTAGCTCACTCACACTGGTGGGGCATAATCTACATTCTTTCCCTGACCTGCCTTAGTTGAGTTGCTGTTAGCTTCTGTAGAACCATGCTCGACTAAGATTATTACACCATTAGAGCAGTAAGTTCCGATTCATCATTGTGTGTGAGAATTTCAAAAATTTATAATGTTGTGGACACGCTCGGAAAACGACAGAAACTTACTTTTTGGATATGTAAATTTTAAATTGTGAAACATAACGGTTTGTAATGTGCGCTGATGAACGCACCGTGACTATATGACACACCTTTGTTAGGAGATTCGACGTTCTTAGGGCTTTACATTAGTTTGGAGTCTGTGTGTGATATGTTCGATCTCACGCTCTGCACCGTGTGGTGTGGTCGTGGAAATCAGTCGTATACACCAAGTCCTTGTTTTACACTCAAGTGACGTTTCTGCAAAAGTGTGCCTAAATCTAAAGAGACATATTCAAAAATGACATTTTCTTCGGAAATAATTGGTTAGCGTAGTAGGACGCAGCCAGTGGAAAGATGTCAAACCGGAAAGAAGAGTGCGCAAAATAATAAATGTAATTGGCAAAGGCCGCTAAAGCAAAAAGTCGTAAAACAAGGGCTGCATGTATTTTGATGAGAAACATGAGTTGTTCCTGTGGTCACGTAAGCCTTGAGGGCGTATATGGGAGTGGAGGTAATAGCTCCACGTATTTTTAATCCCTACTTCTGATGGGGATCAGTGATCAGGCTCCAATACCCATTGAATATTAGAGTGGGCGGTTACCATACTCGGTGTGGACACTGTAAAGGTAAAGGCCACCATTTACCCTGCCATGAAGGCATATAGTGTAAGTAGAGGTATAGATCGACTACTTTAACACCAGTATTAGACCGGGGTGGTTAACGCCACGCCCCACCTGCTTTACACCCGGGAAAGAGACCCGGTACCCATTGTATGGGGAAGCTGGGTGCGCCCCAGGGCCGGTCTGGACGGTTGCGGAAAATCTCGCCCGGACCGGAAGTCGATCCCCGGACTTTCCAGCCCGTATCGAGTCGCCATACCGACTGCGCTGTAACAGTCCACTTGGCCAGAGTAGAGAAGTATTTGGCCCCCACCGGGAATCGAACTCCGATTCCTCGGTTATGTAGGCTTAGCGAAGCGCGTATCACGACTCCCCTGCACTCTGAGTGTCGTGAGCAGTTAATATTTATTCAGTCGATCGAAATATCTTCGGTTTTACGACACCCGAAGGTTCGTCTTCTTTTGAGCCGCCAATTGGCCGATGGCGGCGCTGATGCTTGTGTCTAGGCAGTGTTTTGGGCTGGCTGGGTGGGTGCTGCAGTGTGCGGGCCGCTTTGCCTACAGCTGGTCACGCGCGACGCCGCTCTCTGAGGGTCGTGCTTCTCTTACGACGCTCACGCACGTCAGCAAGAAGTCGACGCAAACGTAAAAATGTTTAACTAGCAATTTTTTTTTTTGTGTGGGCTACTCCCTTGATGCGGTGTTGTGTTAGCCGTATTGTGATAATGGATGAGCGTGGTTTTAAGCGTGGTACTGCGTTGGGACGCGTATGTTCTGGCTTGATGTTCAGAATGGAACATTCCACGGATCCTACGGTGTCACTTTCCAATCGACTCTTATTTTTCCGGTCTTTGTGTTCGAAATTTTGAAAATTTCCTGTCATGGTGGTGTCACTGTAAGCTTCCGAACTCGGTGTCCTGCTGGACCTTCCATCGCAGACATGCTGCTAAGTGCAGTACATTGAAATTGACCCTGTTCGAAGCGAAGCATGTGTGTATCAGTTACAGACGGCTGCAAAAGCCTAAGGCCTTTTTCTGCTTTCGCTCCGACGTTTAATCTTATCATTGGTCTAATTACCTTTGCTTACGTAGGGTGCGTCCCGTGAAGTGCGAATATTTTCGCCGACTGTTGTCACGTCTGAAGTAGAAGAGAGCGTCAGATGCTTAGTATATAATAAATCTGCAGTATTAATGTGTTGTGACAGTTTGTGTCCGAATTTTGTTGTTCAGAGTCCGTTGTACGTATGTCAGGCACGTGAACTGTTAATCGTAACGCTGATGGTAAGGATAATATCATGCACGCCGATTCATTATCACAATTGCAGTATCAAGTCAGATGGGTCTTTTGAATGTCCGATATAGCTGTATTAGTGTAATTTGATGTTTACTGTCAGTCATTCGGTGAAATTTCTCGTGGCTTATACATAATGAAAGAACTTCGCAGCTCGTATTTTTGGCGTCTGTCGCCGTTTCGCGAAGTATTTCTCTAAGAATTCCATTTGAGACATTTACATATGGGACAAACATTGCGTTGTTCGGTGTGCGAGAGGCACGTGTATGGATATCTATAACATATTCTATATGTCACTCCAAGCAACTACAACGACTCGTTCTGGGTCCTTGAAACGGAACAGCAGCTTCAAGAAACTTCTCAAGTTGCCGATATGGGGCTCAGGTGAGTGAGAGAGAGAGAGAGAGGGAGAGATTGAGAGAGAGAGAGAGTGAGCTTTGCTGTGTGGTTGCCATGTTAACAGAAGTCACAACACTGCCACATAGATCACATAATGATCCATAATACGTGCATTAGTCGAATATATGTGTACAGTATAGGCAGCAACGGATGCTCACGTCAGTATTGAAACTGATGTATGTACTCAGCGGACACTTACAAACGCAGTATACCGTCAGACACAACACCTTAATGCCATACAACAATGTGCATGTTGTAAGTTTGCGTATGTTTTTTAAGGTTTGTAAGTCCGTGCATCATCGTACAATTCAAATAAATCACCACCCAGATGCAACAATTTTTCAGTTTATTATCCTGACGTTTATTTACAGCTCAACATGTTTTGGGCGTTTTCCCGCCCATCATCAGGAGCTCAATGACTGTAGTGGCAGTCTCTGGTTTTACCTTCGTATCGTGGTGGTAGTCGTCCCCGACCACGAACACAACACGACTATCACCACGATACGAAGGTAAAACCAGAGGCTGCCACTGCAGTCATTGAACTCCTGATGTTGGGCGGGAAAGCGCCCGAAACATATTGAGCTGTAAATAAACGTCAGGATAATAAACTGAAAGATTGTTGCATGTGGTTGGT
>Ga0268261_10001386_pt1 | contig 16579 bp, 10 predicted proteins | sample TergutNc150P1_FD_190353 | JGI IMG/M metagenome (GOLD analysis project Ga0268261, IMG submission 190353) | Nasutitermes corniger P1 segment gut microbial community from laboratory colony in Florida, USA - Nc150 P1 (SPAdes) (version 2) | ecosystem: Host-associated > Arthropoda: Insects >...
GGTGACTCAGATGCTGGACCTTGGAAGTCTGGATCTGTAGGTTCTTCTTCGTGAGGTCCTGTTTTCTCCGTGTCTTCCTCTTCCATCTCCGAATTCAAATTGTATTCTTTTGGTGGCTCCAGCATGCGCAGATCTTCCACATGAGGCACGGGTCTGATGGCAGAGGGTATATTTGGATAGTCAATACCCTGCTTCCTCTTTCTGTTCATACCACTTGCCACAGGAGGTGCCAAGCAAAAGCAGCAGTCATTGCTGTGGTTTGAGGGTTCCCTCCACACCATTGGAATGGCAAAAGGCATTGCCATTCCCTTATGATTTATCCAGCCTCCAACACATGTTGCACACGATTTGCACTCAATGTGCGGCGCCCACTTCTTGTCTTGGTCACCCAGTTTACACCCAAAGTACAGATGGTAGGCTTTCTTGATCAGAGGCGTTATAGAACACCTCTGTGACCCTAACGTCACTTTCCCACATACACATAACATAATCGGTCCGCACTGTTCACACAAGAGCGAGACATCGTGTCCTACACCTGCGCTTCTACAGAACGAAACTGAGGCACTGTCTGGTGGCTGATGCAATGACCTTATAATGTGACATTACTCTAGTCACAGCGTTAGTCGCCCTTGATTAAGGACCTTATCATGCACACTAGTTACAGCGTTAGTCACCCGTGATTGTCATTTTATGACTCAAACCCTATTTTGAAATCGGAACGCACTGTACATGAAGGCAGCCTCCTGTATCTTCGAAACAAGAGCTAAACAACAATTCTTAATATCATATTTGTGTTCAGCACCCACGAAATAGCCATAAAAGACTTATTCCATCAATTCTAATTTTTGATTGTAGATCAGTGTTGTCACACATCTAGGATATAACACGCTCACAACAGCTAAAACTTATGTTACCACAGTGTTAGTCTACAACACACTATTTTCATAGAAACTTATATGTTACATGGTAGACTACAGGTCCAGTTGACGTTTGTTGATGCATAAAAAATTATGGGACATGCAAGAAGGGTAGGTATATAGTGAAACTAATTTTTTTTGGGAAAGTATAATCTTGAACATATCTCTACTTCCCATTATTCATTATAAATGCAGTAAGGGTAAACTGAGAACAGATTTCTAATTAGTCATCACTGACCCAGCATCCAAGTTATTTCTGTAAGCTTAGTAGCACAAGATGCCACATCACCACCTACTCAGTAGCACATGATGCCACATCACCACGAGTTTAGTAATAAAATGTCACACTACCAGAAGCTTAGTAGCATCACACCATATCACATAAGCTTAGTTGTCATAATGCCATAAGCTTATGAGTAAGATGCCACATTACAGTTGCTGAGTAAAGAATGCCCTATCACCATGAGCAGAGGAGCAAGATGCCACATCACTATCAGCTTGGCATAAAATGACACAACACCACAAGGAAATAACATATCACATCCCACAAGCATAGTAAGAAGATGCCAAATCACCATAAGCTTATTAGAAGCATGATGCCACATCACCATAAGTTTGGTATCAAGACACCACAACATTATAAGCTTATCAGTAAAATCCCACATTATATAAGCTCTGTAGCAAGATTCCATAAAATCAGAAGCTTAGTAGTAGGATTCCATAACACCATAAGCTTAGTAGCAAGATACCATAAAACAACAGGCTTTATGGTACGTTGTCCATCATGGAAGTTATATTAAATTTTGCTGCAGGTCTTATGAAAAGTTACATATTTATATTCTTGCACTAATGCTTTAAAGCACAGTACAGGTACCATCCACTTGATCATTAAAGAGCTCTACATTTTGCCCACACAGTATATTCATGCATTTTGTATGATTTTTAAAACAACCTGTAATTATTTCCTTAAATAACTGTCAACTCTTGGCTTCTGTAACTGAACTATATTAAAAACACCAACTCTCTGTATGTACTGTATGTTGTACACTCTCTGGTATTCACATTCTATTGCTTATACTGGTGCCATAATCACTGTCTAGTTATGCTACCTAGTTTTCATATGTTTGGCTTCTTATTTCTACTATTTTGCTGTACCCAGTGATATTGTTTGTCATTATCTGGCACTGACATGCAAAAGATACAGAACCTTGGGTCGTATGTTCGTGACACCCAAAGATCTAGAAAACATAAGGGTAAATGGCCTAATAAGCCTGGGAGCCAATACCAGGCTTGGCATAATACCTTAACCCCATTTTAAAACAGTGAGAAGATACAACAGACCCATAAAGATCTACATGTCATTACGGGCCACAATGGAACCACTTGCTCTGTTTCTTCTACTACTACTACTACTACTACTGTACCCAGTGATATTGTGAATGAATATATACATGTCAAAATATGTACATCTGAGCATATAAGGCATAAATACTGACAGTTATTATTTCCAGTACAGCTGCTATGTCACAGAAAAATAGCGTTAAAAAGACTAAGTTTTGTAATGAATATGTAATGTTCTCTGCAGGGCAAAATATAATCTACTGCACAAAGCAACTGCTTTGTGCAGTAGTTGGAAATAAAACTTGTATGTGTAAGACAACAGCACAGAATATATATAAAATTAATTAGAAATTAAATGCTGCATATGGTTGAAAAATTTATTGCCTGCAGTAATTGTCCTAAAGTACTGCACAGAATATTTTCTGCACAAGAGGATGTTCTGGTGGGTGCAGTAGTGAACTGAATATGTAAGTTTTAAGGGGGGGAGGAGATAGATAGATAGAGAGAGAGAGCACCCTTTTCCAAGTACTTTGTCCCAAAATCCAAATATTCTGTCACAGTTCCGAGGGTCTAAATATTGGCAACCTGTAACAGAACTATCTTAGAGGGATACCCATTAGTCTGTGCATAAATGCAATAGAAGTCAGCTAGATTAGTAAACAGAATTCACAGGAACATTCTACGCTAATTACAATGGCTGTATTTTAAGATGCTTTCATACTGTTACCTGAATGTCTAATTATGAATTATCATTGCAACAAAGTAATAAAACACATGGAAAAACATTTATTTTATGGTGCATAGTCACTGAATCCAACCAATGTTTTGCCCATGAAGGCCAACTTCGAGGAGAATTCAGTTGCAAAGAAGCATACACATGATAAAATGTCATCAAGTATGTGCATTAACAAAGTTAGTTTACAGTAGTGTGTGTGATAAAACATTGTTAACCATTTGGGGTCCAACGTCAAGTTACGCTCGACAGTGTGTTCCCTTGCACGAGGTCCAACGTCGAGCTTGGCTCGACACATTATATCGCTATGCTTTCTGTCATTTCATTTCATTTCTTTATTTAAATAAATGTCATGTTCAAGAAGCTCATGCCATCTATTATGTACTGTATGAACTCCTTGGAGGTTGAGTTGCTCTTTCCCTTAGGCAAATGAAGGTGTCACGCTGATGCCAGTTTATAACATCGTAATAAAGAGAATGTCATATGTGACCTTCACCGCCATTATCAGCTGGATTTGTGCAGCTGTTTGCATCTGGGCGGCAGAAGTGTTTTTAGCGTTATACATTGTGGTTCTTTCTACGGTAAATATAATAAATTGCCAATGGATGAAGATGCTGCAAGGAGAGAATTGGAACACAGTGGCAATGATGAAGATTATTCATCTGATGTGGATGAAGAATTTTGTGATTTATCAAGCGAGGAAGATAATGGTGTAAACCAGGTATCTTGGGCTGAACCATCATGTAAGAAAGCAAGAATTAGTGTCAGAACATTGTCAGTGGACTCAGAAGATTCTGAAGAGGATATTGGTGTGGAAAGGACAGACAGACATGTGATAAAAAGTGACAGTGACAGTGAAACAAATGTTGCCTTTGGTGGTGGAAGCGGTTGTACTGGAGGCGATGATGGCAATGGAGAAGATACAGAAAGTAATGGTGCTGACTGTGAGCATGATGATGCGAATTTGGATGTCAGTGGTACTGGTGATATTATTACACAATGAAAAGCAACTGCACAACCAAGGAATAGCTACAAAAATGTGACACTAAAAGACACTGATCCGCCCAGGCTAAATCATTCACTGGGGCAAAAAACCAATGGCCCACAAATTCCAGTACACTGTGTGACCCCACTTCAGTTTTTTATGTTGTTTTTTACCTCAGAAATGATAAAGAAAATCAGTGCCGAGACAAATGCCTACACCAAAGAAAAAATTGCCAATAAGACTGTTTCTCGTTTCTCAATATCGCATGAATGGTATGATGTTGTAGAAGAACAGATGTTGGCGTTTTTGGGGTTGAATACCAACATGGGAGTTATTCATTTACCTTATGTGAAAGACTATTGGTCACAACAGTTTGTATGCAGAGTTCCTTTTTTTGGTAAAGTATTTACAAGGAAACACTTTCTTCAGATATTTTGGATGCTGCATTTGGAGACAGTTTCCACTTCTGAACAGAGTTTGAGAACCAGGACACAAAAAGTGAGTAACCTCCTCAAATACATAGATGCAAGGTTCAGAGAGCATTTTATTCCTGGCCAGAACCTATCAGTTGATGAGTCTGTGGTTGGTTTAAAAGGGAAAATTTCATTCATCACTTACAACCCAAAAAAAAAAACCAACTAAATGGGGAATCCGTGTCTATGTTCTGGCAGACTCTGCCACCAGCTATGTCTGCACCTTCATCCCCTACCATGGCAAAATCACCACAGAGAGCCTCATCAAACTAGACCTTCCTTTTACATCCCGAATTGTTCTTCAACTTTTCCGTAATATCAGACAGACATGGCCTGACATCAGTGGTTACCACATTTTTACTGACTGATTTTATACAGGCCCAACACTTGCCAGTGAACTAAGTAAGGTCAGGTGCCACCTCACTGGAACTGTCATGAATAACAGGAAAGATGTTCCTACTGTCATGAAAAAACCAAAGCTAAAAAAAGGTGAAAAGGTAGCATACAGAAATAATGAAAACATCCTACTGCTGGCTTGGCGCAACAAGCGTTTGGTGACAATGCTAAGCACTTGGAGTACATCCAAATCACAGCCTGTCAGGAGGAAGGTAAGAGGCAGAAAAGAAGAAAAAATGGTGGAGAAACCAAGTGTTATTGCAAACTACATGAAGAACATGGGCAGAGTAGATACTGCTGATCAGTATTGTGCGACATACTGTTTCCTTCGAAGGACACTGAAATGGTGGAGAAAATTATTCTTCTGGGCTTTGGAGGTTTCAATCATCAATGCATACATTCTGTATGTGGAAAGTTGCAAGAATAGCAATTCCAATCCAATGAGCCACATAAAGTTCAGGAGGGAGCTAGTAATGGCCCTTGTTGGGGATTTCCGTCAAGGTGGTGGTGCATCCACAAGAAGAAGAACTTCCACGTCCGACAACCACCAGAGACTGAATGGAAAGCTGCGCGTGATTATCCCACATCCAGAGAAAAAACACAAAGATTGCATTGATCCCTTTCTTTGAGGCATTTCTACAAAGACTCTGTATGCCCTTATCGTCTCTTGAATATGTACCACATGCCCTGCCCTCTCTTTCATTTGTTCATTGTAATAATATAGGCAACAGTACTAATGATGAAGCTCCTCACTTTACAGTTTCCTCCAGCCTCCTGTTACTTCCTGCCTCCTCCAAATATCTTCCTCAGTAACCTGTTATCAAATATTGTACATTTTCTGGTTACGTAAGAGATTTAAGATTCATGCCCAGACAAAATGACATGCAAAATTTTAGTTGCAGTACTTTAACCCTTTACCTGCTAACGTGGAGAATAAGGTGAGCTCCGAATAATGCTAGCAAAGGGCAGATGGGATTTAACTCGGCGTTTAAGGGGTTAATCTTTATGTCTTCTGAATTTTCTTGACATTTTATTATTTCACATGGAATTATACAGCAATTTGGTTAAAAAATTAATTTTATAATACTAAACAAGTAACTGTGTGAAATTTCTATTTATCTTTCAATTTCACAGCTACAACTAGTTAAAATACTTGAATTTTTGCAGGAGATAGATCATGAACACATACAATCTTTGTGATCTATTTTTAATGATAAAGCTTGCAAATAAGGCAACAGTGCAGAACTCCAATTTGCTATTAGATAAATTTGACATTACTAGAATTAATATTTGTGCAAATTATGCACAGAAATATACAAAGAATGATCAAATTACATTAATTTACAGTCGACTTTATCATTCAGTCTGAAGCATTAGGTGAAAAGCAGATGTCCTACATTCTTCCCAGAAATTGTCTTCATTGACATTGTTTCAACAAGTAACAACAGCATACTTTATCCCTTGACAATTTTGATCCCAACATTATTTTGTGTAATAAACTATTTATACTCTGAAGAATATTACAACAGCTACATATTGACATAAACGTTGTGTATGATAAAAGTCACTTGTAATCCTGCACAACAATATGTGTGCTGACAAATTTTACACAATGTACGTGCATGTATCATGGTTTTTTGTTTGTCATCTGTTTGTATGAGGCCACGTGCAGTGAATACACTTCCGGTTTATCTACAGTAAGCCCCACTAGTATGTTCTATTTAATCTCTGCCCATCTTAATCCCTAATGATGAGATGGTAAGAGTAAACTCATGCACTTCTTCCACAGTGCAGCAAAACATAACTGTTCTTATAACACATTGCCCATAAAGTCCATGTGTCAAGTTAAACTAATCCTTCAGTTGCTGGTATCAAATCAACTGATTTTGTGGGTTTTTTTTGTTTTGTAGAGGACATCCCGATGTGTTATAGAATTAAAAGACAATAATAAATTTATTTTTTCTGGCAAGCATGAAAATATCTTATTATTTAACTCATTGGTGACAAGTTTCGGTTATTAGACCATTTTACATAAAATTTAAAACAGGTTACATGTTTTAACCTGTTGATGCCAATAATAATAATAATAATATATTGTTGTGATTGAAAAAATAAATTTATTATTGTCTTTCGATTTTGTGAGGCTGATAAATTGTCTTTCACTTTTACATGAAATTAAAAATTTCTATGTTAAATGATATCACTGCATTACTTTCTAATTACTATGATGATGCTGACTGGGACTTGCATGAGCATAAACATATCCTATGATGGCAGAATTTTTAGCACATATTGAATAAGAAATGTACTTTGTTAACACTGAGCATTTATCATAAATTGACAATTTTCCCCAAAACTAATCAGTCTTTCCTGCCACTGTGACAATAAAACTCATACAAAAAGTGAGTTACATCAAAGAGCAGTACAATAAAGACAAAGGTATTATTACTTATACTTGTGTTTTCTACTTTTCCAGCGTAATGTCAGAGAGCCTTCAGAAATGCAGTTCTGTATGATGTAGCCTGAAGCAACAACCAGCATACAACCTGATATTCTGTTGTGGACATTTCAACTTTGTCCTCCCCAGTGGAATAATCAAGAAACCGGATTTATCTTCCTGCCAAGGGCCAGTGTTTTCTGTGTTACAGGGCAAGTTTGGATGGTTGGCAGATGGTGTCTGTCTAACCCATGGGATGTCCTGTGGTTCAGGCATGTATCCCACTTCTTGCAGAGTACATGTTCATAATTCAGCAACTTTGTCCCAATTTTCCATGTGTCTGTCACCGTTTAGTATCTATGATCAATCAGAATGTCTCCACGGTCATTAAAGAAATTACTCCCTGTCAGAGGATGATGCATATTCATTGAGATATTTAAAATTAAACAACTATGTTCTGGGATTAGGCACCTACTGTTTGGTTTACACTGGCCAACTTTGACGAACCTGCTGTGTCCATCGTCAGTGTATGTTATGGGAATTCCTATGAAATGTCAATGAATATATACCAAACTCCATAGCATCATATCCCAGAAGAAGAAGTAGCAAATTCTTCTGAAATGTCAGTAAATATATATCACATTGCAGGTTGTTACATCAAAAGAGAAACAGGAGGTTCATCTACAACACTGTAACATAACTATCACACTACACTATATTGCAAACCAGTAGACAGTTAACCACACAGTCACTGCTGCGAGAATATCATCTGACAATATCCGCATTGTTTCAGGTTCTCATAACAGTGACTATAAAGTACTAGGTAATGTAATTTTGTAGCCTACTGACTACATGGCATCATATCACAGAATATATTGATTCTTGCTATGTTTAGATTTTTAGACATGTTCACAAAATTGCAAAAAGCAACTATTAGCTTTATCACACCCATATGTCTGTCGGTCTGTCTGTCTGTGTATCTGTTTGACCACACAGAACAACTCAGCTCCCACTGAATGTATTTTCATTAAATTTTATATTTTGGTATTTTTAAAAAAATCTGTCGCAAAAAATATAGTTTCATTCAAATCTGACAAGAAAAACGTGTACTTTATATGAAGACCAATATACATTTTTTAAATCGTATCTTGCTCAATTATTTTTAGAATGTTTCAGACGAAAGTTGTAGAGAAAATCAAAACGCACATTTTATGTTCAATTACATATTTTTTTAAACTGTGCCATTTATGAGACAGTGTGGAAAAGTATTATAAAGTCAGCAGGCCACATTATAAAATGGTGCATGCACACTGCACTCTGGATACCTAAGACTACAAACACACACACTCAGAATATAAAATACTTATTTCTTTTCCACTGCAACAATGGTTGCACAAACATGCCTCAGTGTTAAGTTATATGCAAAATACCCAGCTTGTTTTTATTATTATTATTTGTCTTGCTATGTTATAGCTGTCAGGTCACTCATAGCTCAGTCTTATGTCATCCCAATTCAATTTCACTTTCTTTCCAAAGAGTTTCAACATTCCTCTTTGATTATGGTCAGAGTATTTAACTTGTGGAATACATGTGGTAACGGGAAGAAACAGTTTATATGTAGTTAGTCAATGTCCCTCATATTGCTCAGTAAAAGGGCATAATGCCATTAAATTGTAAATAACAAAATTTACATATACTTTAATATGTTCATCTTCCGTGCATTAATAAGGTTCCATAATACATAAGTAACCAACAATATGCACTTCAATGTTTATGATGTATTTTAGTCATAATTTTCTCACTGACATGTTTTGGCTGGTGTTGTGGCCATGTTCAGGGTGACATTATTACAAGAATACAAAGGTACAAATATGGTTAGTTATGTCATCATCAGTCCATAGCAATTAAAAATTATTACAATTTCAGTTCAAATTACATAAATAATATAAATATAGGTTAAAAATGGGTAATGATTAAAATCTTGAGGGTTAAAATTATTTGGTCTGTGTGAAGTAAAGCTTGATGCAGTGACGTGAGTTTTTATCCAGCATGTAGGTGATGGTATACTCCCAAGATTTTAATCATTGCCCATTTTTTACCTATATTTATATTACTTATATAATTTTAAATGAAATTATAATATTTTTTAATTGTTATGGAGTGACAATAACACAAATAACCACATCTGCACCTTGGTATTATTGTAATAATATCACCCTGAAGATGGCTGCAAAACTGGCTGAAATATGGTGGTGAGAAAATTGTGAATAAAATATGTCATACATGTGGAAGTGCATTTTGTTGGTTATTTACACATTATTCATATACTCATTCATACAGTTAAAAATAGTGGCCAAAAATATTCAGTAGATCATTTATGCCGATTCCTAATTCTGTATAATGATGACAGAACAAAGTAATAACTGTAAACCAGACTTTCAATGTAAGGGCTGATCACATCCCATGGATATTTGAATGCAAAGAGAATAATTAGTTATAATTTTACATACAACTGAGCATTTTATGAAAAATAAATCTTCAACAAGCTCATTACCTTCTAAATTTTAAAAATTTCTAATAGTTAAAGTTTTAATTAAAAACATTTTTTACATATAGGATAAAAGTTGAACTGCACACTATGTGTATACTACCACAATATGTTTACATGAAGTATACATGAGTTGCACTCTCTAATCAAGATGAATACTAACATACCATGTATAATCCCTTGAATTGTATCTCCATGAAGATCGCTCAATCAGAGCTGAAATATGCTGGATAATGTATAATGTAAAATAATGTGCAGATATATAATGCCTGTCAAATGTATTTAGTTTGAATATAATGAATATTGTATGTGGTATGTTTTGGGGAGATTTGGATGATATCCTGTTATCAATTCATCAATAGAACAAGTGCTACAAGCAAGGAGGTCTGGAAAGAGTACAGAATTCATCAACAGAGATATTTACGTAGCCTGACAATGGACAAGTTTATTTCTGTCCTGCAACACAGCTGGACTACCAAAGCCTTTCAATGTACAGTACTTTCAAAAAATTTTGACACAGGATAAAAATACTTCCAGAAAGAACAATTAAACACATGTAAAAATATTTAAAATAACTGTCCAGGAATGTAAACTAAGATGTGTAGATAAGGAATGTTTGTTTCAAAACAATGTGCATGGATAAAAGAATTCATTACTAACAATACGTGTACAGTTCTTATTTAGAGTGCCTAACTTAAAAACCATATTAAATAAAATTCATATTCTGACTGTGCACTTAATTATGCTTTTATAAATACTGTGTCTCAGTACTGAGACTGAATATTATGGTGCTTCCATTACAAGCTACAAGGCTGTTTACAATATTTGGACTTAATCAGTTATGGAAATTGAAGACTGTCGAGTCAAACTGGGCATTATTCATATTCTGGATAGACAGAAAAACAGACAGACAAACAGAGAGATCAGGAAGCCTTGATATTACTAAAATTAAAAAGGCCACTTTAATGTCTAATATTCAAGTGTCATGTGGCCCATTCTACCCATGGAAGATAAAATGCCTCTTATGAGATCTGAGATTCTCACAGCAGTATTACTGAAGGTTTTGTTTGTTTGTGCAATGTTATGGCTTGTCCACTTGTAAAGAATTTACCATGTTTCAAAGGATCATCAGGCCTTCAGCTTCAGGCCACTTCGTACCTTCAAAAGATTTAGATCTCATTACTCATTGCCAGAAGCATAACACACTGAAAGAATTTAATCTTCATTGGCAATTTTTCTATTCTTATCTACCCGTCCCCCTTCCCTGGCACCAGGGACAGCACAGCCAGTATAGTGACTAGGCTACTGGCTAGAAAATCTGGGGTTAAAATCCCAGCAGAAGCAAGAGTTTTGTTTTAGAGTATGTCCAGACTCATTATGGGGTCCACCCAGCATCCAAGTCAATGGGTACCATGGTGCTCTTTCCCCAGTGGTAAAGAGGCTGAAACCATGAGGCTTAACACTTACCTCCATCTAGTGCCGAGTTTAACAATGAATGGAGTTGTACTTTCACTCCCCCTATATGCCTTCATGACAAGTACAGGAACAACTTCCTATCCATCCTATCTTTCTCCTCCCTTCTCCTTTGCCTACTCTTTTATCCCTGGCAGGTTTCCCCCTGCTCTGGTCATCGTACCTTTAAGTTTCCTGAAGATGGAGATAGTAAAATTCTCGAAACAGTCTACGTAAACACTACCAACATGTATAAACAGAATTCACACATGTGTGTATATAATTACAGAGATGAATATACAATTCAGTTCCCAGTGTTTTACATGTATGGTTTGCTTGAATGTCATGTCACTTTAATATCACACATTAAGATGCAAGAGCTGTATCACACAATGTGCAAATTATTAATTCCAATTGTATACAGAATTAATTAGTTTCCCAATTCTTACAATGCAGATGCCAGGAGTAAATAGGAACTACTTGTATATACAAACTACATGCATGCATGAATGTTAACAGTTTCAATAAATAGACATGGCCAGAGTTAATGTTCACATTAATAACATTAATAACCCTGAAAGCCTTCCCAACAGAGTACTACTAAAGTATCCCAATAAGAGAGAAAATTGTGCTTTTCTCTTGGGTTACAACAAGTATTTTACTGACCAGCAGTGCCATGACTCTCTTTGTTCAATTAGAATGAATGAATATTAATTGATACCTTTATGATTTAAACTTTTTACAGCAAACTTTTATTGCATGCAGTTCATATGAAAATCTCCAACCAAAATTTTAACAGTAAAAGTGTCCTTTTTTTCAATGAAAATTTATTTTATTTAAGAGCTTAAGAGACTAAAAATACCGACAGTTAATTATTAATATTGCTGAAATAAAGCTAACATAACAATTATTTACAATTTGATTTTTATGACAACTACATTTTTGAGGAATCAAAGATGTCAAAGACAGGCATGCTATTGTCTTCTGTTAACATATTTTTTAAATGAATGAAGAATTCAGTCCTATAAAATTATACAATAACTAAAATATGCATGCACTAATTATTATTACAACACACTTGAAACAGAAAGAATAAGAGGAATAGTGAAACTTAACATTTTATGTCGTTTGTCACTCCTCCCACTGTAAAGTTTCTAAAGGATGTTGCCATTCAATATGCATGTAGCCATTACAAATTAAATATTGCTTGTGTAATGTGACTATGTATGTGAAGTGCACCAAATCATTAAAAAATCGCCCTGCATTCCGATGGGCGAAGAGAGTTTAACCCTTTAAATGCCGAATTAAATCCCATCTGACATTTTCTGGCATTATTAAGAGCTCACTGTATTTTCCATGTTAGCAGGATAAGGGTTAAGTGAGTTCAAAGCTTGTGGGCTACACCTGTAAGTCTGGCAAGCCATGGGCTGTTCATCACTTATTTACAGCATATGCACCAGCAAGGTACTTGTAAGATCCTACATTTGATCTACTGTTGATGGTATTCACATTCATATTCATATGTTCAATGTAATATTAAAAAAAAAACTATTATTATTATTATTATTATTATTATTATTATTATTATTATTATTATTATTATTATTATTATTATTATTATTATTATTATTATTATTATTATTATTATTTTGTTTTATTATTTTTTTTAAATTGCTGGCCTTGGAAATTTTGTGATTTTGATCAAACTGTATTATCTGTTTTACCAATTGATTTGACTAATTCAAACCATTTCATAGACATCCCCATTATGCTTTATACTGAAGCAAAAATAATTACACAAAAGCACATATCTGTAATTGTATGTAGAAGAAAAGTAAAAAAGAAAGAAGAAAAAACAAAGAAAGAGAGAAAGAAAGAAAGAAAGGTTTTGCAGCTTTTTGCTCACGTAACATGGAAAGTGAGGGTATGTGGACATTATGACTATGCATTGTCTTGAAAATATTTGAAAATGAGAGTTCTCATTTTGTGAGACCTTCCAGTCAGATGGAGGTGCAGAGTGAAAATAATGCTTAAATTGTGTCTTTTTATAGAGTCTGAAAAAAACTGTGAACTTTCACATCATTTTTTCACAAAGTTTCATTGGTCTAAGTTGTACATCCTTCCTGTAGAACATGGTGCAGTCCAATCAGGAAGTTAGTTACACTTATAGAATTTTGTGGGACTACATGATGTGTAACAGCTACAAAAATAGAGACACTCTGAGTTTCATTTCAGTCTAACAAATTCTCATATTAAATGTGATAAAACAATCTTGCATGCAGGGTGTGTCTTATATATGCATATGGATGACATATAACATTGCAGAAGAGAATGTGTCTATGTTGGCATAAACGGACACAGAAGGGATTCATAACTTGCAGCAAAGTAGCAGACATTTTAAAAAGAGTTTTATCTTGAATAATTATGTTAATGTCTGCAACAGCTCCCATTCCAAATTCAGTGTTTTAAAAACATATTTCTTGTAATTTAGTTACACACTGTATTCAGCATTCTTTCTTAAAATAAACAAATTTTAATTAGTTTTAAGCAGGGATAAAATGAGAATGTTAAAAATGGTACAAATTCTGAATAAATTAATTACACTGATAACAAAATAATTTTGATACAAATTTCAAAAGAAATTTACCCAATGCAATTCTGAAGATTTTATATCACATTTGAAATCATTTACTTTATGAACTCTGTCCTATGTCCTGTGTTAAAAATAAATTATATATTTTGGAAACAGAAAAAGATCCCTGTCCTTAGGCTACAAATGGATTAACACTTACTCAGCTGGACCAGATAAGTAAAGCTATTTGAAACTTCTGGGCACAATAGGTTACTTACATTACTTTTAGCCTGAGGACAGAGCCTAATCATGTTTCCCGAACAAAGTACCTTTACTTTTAACATGGGGTGAAAGACAAAGTCCAAGTGCATGATTCCAGAGAGAAATTAACATTCCTTTATATGACATAAACTCAAACAGAAGTTAACAATTATATTATAGGCTTACAGGACATTAAACATGAAATATTATATTACTTTCTTCTTCATTTAATAATAATTTCATTTCTAAGATGAGGATATTAGAATAACAGTACAATTTCTTACTGGTCAAAGCAAACTAATATTCTTTCTTTGATTTTGACACTTTCACAAAAAATAAGAAAACTACACGACTGCAAAAATGAATATGGAATGCAGATACACATAAAAATTGGCAATGTGAAATATTGGCAGAGGTTACATGACTTCTGATAAACTGAAATTAAAATCAAAAAGGAATCAAAAGCACTTCTAACAGGGCACTATATTTGTGTAGTGATATATGTTATAAATTATGGAAATTTAAAATTAATTTCAGTCATTTTGGGAGCCTGTTAATTAGGACATTAATATTACAAAGATTAACATTTAAAAATTGTGCTGCTACTTTAATTTATACTTTGTAAGAATATCAAAACATATTTTTCTGTCATATTTTGTGCAAATTTATGACAGAATTAATAAGCAGACCAACTGGTGCAACTATTAACAAATACACATAAATTTATAGATGAATATGCCAAGTATATTGGGAAAACACAGTCCTTTTCAGGTATGCAATGAGATATTTGAGTTGTGTGAGATATCTATATATATATATATATATATATACGTTTGTTGTGCGTATATATCGTGAGAGCATGCGGACAACATGTACAGAGTAGAAAACAAAAACCCAAAATAAACAATATGAGTGACAGAGCGAGCGTAATTGTTAGTGACTGAATTACCTCATGGCTACGCTCACAACGTGCTAGGTGGAATTTTCACAGGTAGAATTTGCGTTTCCTGCAACGACATAGAGTGAATCAAGCTTCGGATTGGTGGATAGTGAAGCAATATTTGTTATCATATTTAAAGTGATATATTGTGCGCCCAAATCATTTAAAAAAATTAAATTTAAAATTCAATTATACAAGCAATTTTAAATTTCTGGAATAAAATTGTCTTGAAAAACCAGTTAGTTGGCATGCATTTTTCTGTGATCATCTGAATATCAAAATCAACTGTTTACATCATCTATAAACATTACTGTTCATATAATTTTGAAATTTTCATTACATGTTGTGACTTACTTCAGTATTCTGAAATCTGTGCCATTATGTACGTAAGTGATGATTCAACAGTGAGATCTTATGCGTGACTTTTAACACAAAGCTTATCATCCAACTAAAAATAACCGCCTATCTGTGGAGATCACATACGAATAAGAACCAATATTATTTTCATTAAGAAACAGAGTGCTTCTGGATAACAGGCTCTGTGTTAATCATCAATTTACTACTACCATGTCTGGATAAGATACTGGTTCTTAACAGTCATATTATCTGCTTTTGATTTTTGGAGTTAACAGTGCCAAAAATTCAATGAACATTAATAATATCAGTGTCTACTGTAATGCACAACAGGACATGTTTTGGTCTTACAATTGCAATTTTTTACTAACACAGCAAAATGATCTTAATGAATAATGACCCTACTTTCTTATATCATATTGCCATACCATACTGCATGTTACTAAAAATTGTACAGCCTTTTACCTTACCCAGGTGGTACCTAATAATATAATGAGCCTCATTTTTACATGTGTTGTGGTTTATTATATTTGCTGAGTTTCTGCTCTCACACAGAGCACTCTATGACCAGACATGCAGCTGTCAATGACTGCCAGGCCATTGGGTCTTCAGGAGAGACACTAAGTGGCTGAGTGACTGACACTGTGGCCAATCAATGACTCTCCCCACCAGCAGATGGGACACTTCCTTGTGGCTGGGCCACTGCACACAACATTATGAAAGTGTTAATGCAAGCCACAACAGTGTCCAATGCACAAAAAAGAAGTGTGTTTGATGTGGACAGATTCCTTGTAGAGATTGTGGCCTGGCTTATGACATCACAGCTGCAGACATCCTGCAATGACACTTGTGTGTCTGTGGCTGGAACACTCTAGTTCATACATCTAGTGGCCTGTGTGAAAGCAGCCTAACTCATCTTGTGACAATTAACCTCTCATTTTGCAACTGCAAAATCAAAAAGACTGGCAATGTACGTATGACATAACATTGAGATGGATTTGTGCAACTACTGTTCCAGTGGAAAAGGAGTAAGTATTAAATATTGAGTGTGTGTTTGTAGCCTTAGGTATTCAGCATGCAATGCCATGTACCACAGTGTCATCTGTGGCCTGCCCAGCTCTACAACATTTTTTCCATTAGCTCATAAATAGGACAACTTTCAGGGGGGGG
>Ga0268261_10001387_pt1 | contig 16574 bp, 15 predicted proteins | sample TergutNc150P1_FD_190353 | JGI IMG/M metagenome (GOLD analysis project Ga0268261, IMG submission 190353) | Nasutitermes corniger P1 segment gut microbial community from laboratory colony in Florida, USA - Nc150 P1 (SPAdes) (version 2) | ecosystem: Host-associated > Arthropoda: Insects >...
GCTAGGAGCCGATGTAGAGTCCATAATTTTTCTGTGCGTCACATAGACAACCGAATTCACGTTGTCTGGGACAACGGTATATCTCAGCAGGGCTGAGCGGTCTCGTTGGATAGACAAGGGTTACGTCAGTTGGGGTTGAGGACGAACAACAGGAACATAAGCTATCCTATTGAGGAGTATGTTCGCTGTTTTAAGTGTGAGATCGGGAAAATCTCACTGGAGAACATAAGTCTATAGACATAACGTTACGTTGTACACGAATACAGAGCGACCCAGAGAAACGTACTCTACCAGCACAGATATTTCAAGAGCCTATTTCGGATTATAGTGGATTAAGAAATTCATTCAGGGAGTAGCGACTCATTAGATGAACTCCCATTACCTTCCCAACAAAACGATCGGCACCACCTAGTTCTAAATAGTTGATAGCCACGAGAAATGACTTAGCCATATTATGCGAAACAGTAAACGAGTTATAAAACAGAGAAATGCGCCCAGGATATTAGGAAAATCGCAGAACGCAAACGGAAATTCACAGGAGGATTTTAAAATTGGACAATACCTACTAGTGTGCATACAAAACTGGAAAGCTAAAACCGTACACGAACCATTAGCTCACCACAGTCCAGACACACCTGACCTCACCCAACAGCCTACCGATACTCCAATTTCCGACAGAAACGATCCCAGTTATCACCCCCCAACACGCCCCTCTCTAGGCGCGAACTCCAAACTTCCAGGACACACCCCCCGCTCACTAGGTTGCGTGGGAAGGCCCTGTCTCAAGAAGCTGAAAACCCGTAATATATGTGTGTTAACTGTATGCGACTTTGTATGTTACAAGGTGCTTATTACTTATCGTGGTAGCAGAGTTACATTTTCAGCCACTTAATCATAGTGTCATATTTGTGAATGAGAGGGATGTTGTCCTTCCAACGATCAATGGCGCGTTGCAGTAAATGTGAACCTGAGTACGTATCACGAAGTACTATCTATAGTAAAATCAAACCTCTTTGCTGTCGAACAACAGAGAAAAGAGTTTACATCAACCTCTGAACGTAAACAGATTGAATTACGACTTTTGTCACATTTTACCCCGACAGGATCCCCGACGAGGTTTACTTAATCTAGGCGGTAAAATAATAAAGACTATTTTTGGAACAGAAACTGTATCAGACGTTCACGAATTGCACGGTGTACTTGATGATTTACAGAGTAGAAATTCAGATATAGTTCATTCTCTAGGAAACCAGTTGACATGTGTAAAGAAAGTAGCTGATACGACGTTACTTAACACAGAGAATCTTGCGAATCTTTCTAGCATGGTTAAGGATATTATAATTCAGTCACATGATAAATATCAGCAAATTACACGAGACCTATTTTGGTTTAATCTTACATTTTTGGGACAAGCACTACATACATAGCTGTCAGAGAGATGGAATTTACTTTGTTACAAGTAACCCAACAGCTATATGAAATTTTTGATGCCATACAACTTGCCATTTCAGGGAGCTTTTCAATGAAGTAAATTAACCCCTCTTCACTTCAAAGTATACTTAGAAACATAACATTTCATTTGCCAGAGGGATACGAACTGATGGCCGGCACTACATCCGAAGATATACATCAATATTATAAATTATCTAAAGTGTCTATTGTTGCCAATTTCCACTGCATTAAACTCATTATACATATTCCCCTCAAGTCCGTAGATCACAGCTTCACAGCATATAAAATAATTATCTTTCCTGAAAGAATATCTACAGACAAATTTGCTCAGTATGCTATTGACTATCCATATTTGGCGGTACAAGTCAGCCAACACGGCTATATACATTTCACAGAGAAAGACTACAGCAAATGCGTTACAAGTAGCTTCAGGGTATGCCCTTTGGATTCAGCAATATTTAACACACAAAGACTTACCTGTGCCGCTAGTTTATTCTTCCAGATTCCAAACCACCAACAACTATGTAAGAGAAATTTACTTTTCGACTATCAACAATCAACGATGATACGACACCGGAACGTCTGGATATATCATTTCCCAACGCCATGACAACTGACATTACGCTGCCCGGGGAACGAAGCCAGTCCTTCCCGCACACAAGTACTCGTGAATACCGGACTGCTATTCAACGCATCAGCCTGCCACGTGTCTACAGAAGATTTGCATATATATACTACATTACGCGGATCTATGCAGACTGAACTTAATAAACCGCATATCTTCTTGCCAAGTAAAGTTCCAATAATTTCACAGCACGAGTCCCACCAGCTACAAAAACTAACGCCACCGACATTACAAGCACTAGACCGCTTACGATCTCATCTCGCAACCTCTCTGCATTCATTGGACGTCGATTCTTTGTTACACATGCATCAAACTTAACGAAAATCACAAACTGAACTACGTTGGCACACAATTGTTATTTTGATTACTATTATTTTGTTATTAGGATTATTGCATTTTCTACTACGATCACAATTCGACAAACTGCGATGTGCCACCCCAAAGCACAAGACACTGCATGTGCCACCTCCCCTCAAAACCACCTTCAACAACATCGAACTCCAGAATCACGACCGGGAGACAGAACGCAATGTCGTGTTCTCAAGCTACGCATTACAACACGCAAAATATGGCTGCCGCGCTGGACGTATATCAGAGTGACCCTAATAGCGCATCTCCAGTTATAGGAAAGGCTGCAAATTTCACATCCGGCAGCACTCACTAGATGAACTTCGTACCACTACCAAGGTTTACACATTGCTGTGTGCTTCTGTACACACTTTTCACTGTTATGTTTACCCAACCATTGATTTATACTTATTTATTTTACATTGTATGATTTATTTTATATTCTCTTTCATCCCCATTGTACATTCATTACAGGTTGTATTTTCTCTTATTGTTAAGATTTGATGTGTGTGAGTTTCAAGCCCAAATCTTACTCTTACCACGGGCCATTGTAATGAATGTAAAATGTAAATTATTGTGCGTAAGATTTTACATATTAGTTTTTGTATTTTTTGGATTTGTATGTTGAAATGGTTACAGTTAGATTCCATTCACTTTCTCGTTTCGAAACGAACGATCGCTCACAGGTGCAACTCAGCGCTTATTTGTCAGTTCCCCATTCTTTCGAAGTGCTTAACCCCAACCCTGACGCGATCAGTTTGTCTCAACTGTAAATTATCTTTATGTATCATTTTGCTCTAATATAAACACCCGCTTTTTGGTGACGAAAAATTCAATCGAAGGAATTGCTGTTCACCTGTCACTACGTATCTGCAAGACTCTGAGAACGATAATTATTATACAAAGTTTAATATTGATTATGATGTGGCATCGCTTCTTCATACCAGAAGGTAAATCGAATTCACTGAGTTAATTTTCTCTATTTCAAATTAATTCGAGTGAAACATTTTCGTAATATAATTCGGACGATCCGAACTAAATTCTAAATTCATATTTATACGGGTTTATACAAGAGCAAGATAATCATTTTATCTTTCTTGTTTTATTATTTATCATTCCCTTCATATCTGTATTATAGCATTATCAGAATTGACTTAGAATATATAGACTATCTATAGTCAAATGTGATTTTGGTCAGTTACTTGTCTTCGGTACTACACCCTTATAGCGCACTGTCAGTATTTACTGACTGGTGGCAGATTTCTACCGTTTATCAGGATATCAGAGTTACGAGCCTCTCACGCTACTTGTATATTTATGTTCCATAGGGTATCACAAGTAAAATCTAGACCCCGCCAGTTTAGGGCATTACACGATCGCTATTTTTGAGGCGGAATTTCTGAAACATGCCAGAGTCTATTATCTAAAACATTATAAAGCGGGAAACGATAGATGGACATCGTAGTTATTTTGTTATTTTTGTATCTTGACCTGTAAACGCGCTCTACACAAGAACAGTTTCGGATGTACTCTATCAAATACGTGCAGATGCAATGTGTGTTATATCAACCTCCTACCCTGAAACGTTTGGCCTCACATTCGGTCTTCAACGTTCTTTACAATCTCGAACGGTTTGTTCTGTCCGCTACGACCACATACGAACAGTACAAATTTTCAGTAAATTCAAAAAAGTATCTCACGATCGACTGCTCCCGGACACTATTCCGGAAATTGATGTCGGATATTTCTTTCGACCACATTTTCCGAAAGAAAGAATGCACAAGGCATGGTGCCCGGAAAAGAAGGAAGCTGGTTCGCGACTCTAAACGAAGAGTTTGATTCCAAAGAGCAGACAGTAGGCTCGGTAGTTGAGTACAAAAAATTTTGGTGGTGTTGTCACTGCGAACGACCTTTATTTGTCTATCGTTATCCATGTACGAAATTGTGGCGCTGACTGTATAGAAAGAAAATCTCATGTTATTTATAAAAATTTTTACTTTAAGGCAAAAATGACAGCATCTCAGAATAACGCTGTTCTTCGCTTTGTAAAACTGACAGAAAACGCGCTGACTGCCAAGAGAGGATCGTCGAGATCGGCGGGTCTCGACTTACGTAGCGCGTATGATACGACGGTACCGGCTAGGGGAAAAGTATTAGTATCCACAGACTTCTAGATAAGCTACCGACTGCTTGTTGCGGTCGGATCGCCCCCCGTTCCGGACTGGCACTGCAACATCACAAGACTTAAGAAGCGGAATAGTGGACGAAGATTATCGCGGTAATCTGGGTGTGATCTTTAATCATTCTGACGTACCATTCGCTGTTTCTCGTGGTGATAGAATTGGTCAACTTATATGTCAACAGATCTGTCATCCTATATTATAAAAATTAAAGATACTAGATATAAGTGAACGTGGTGAAGGAGGTTTCGGATCAACGGGTAACGATTAAAAATTTTTTATGAATCTGCTACAGCATGTAGAACAACACCTCGGTCCGCTTGATAGTGGCCTACATATATTATACGATACCTATTTGTCGATGTTCCTTCTCCGCCTATTGTTAAAAAATTGACTACTTTCTTTTATGGTAACGATATTCCTCTATACATCGCTTCACAATTGTACTGGGCTTGCAATGACACAAGTAATCTTCATGTAACTAATTATATGTATCAGTTATATTAGCATTGACAAAGATGTATGTAAAAGTTTCATATGTTCGAGTACTATAATGTGTTGAAACGCAAGTATTTCTGCATCAATGGAAAGTTAGAGGAAGTAAGTTCAATAATGAGTACAACAAAATTGGGCATTAAATCTATCGGATGCAACAATTTAATAAGGCACAAAATTAGATCTATAAGACAGGTGATGCTATGTGAATGATGTAACAAGCAATAAAATATAACTGCATTACATCGTACTATTAAAATGTTAATAAATAAACATATTCTAAACTGAAACAAAATCTTTCTCTAGCAATATTAAAACTATTTGTACTCCATGTATCCTCCTCAACCCCTTCCCGCACCGTCTTCTCCTCCTAATCGTCATGACTCGTCATAAAATACCAGTTTCAAACAGGTTATGTCACATGATGATGATAAAGCACACTCTGACGCATCTCAAAAGATAGAGTCCGTCTCAGTCTGCGGGTGGCGACGGGCAAGGCAGTTACCTATTTCGACTACCTACTTCGCCGCCTTCTTTATTGTGGTACAAAGGGCGTAAATACCGAAAATTCGATGCTCAAACTCCAAAAATTGTGGGCTATAACTCCAAAAAATAGGGCTCAAACTGAAAAATAAAACACCCGACCTGGTGCTTGGGTCCGTCTTCGGCTCGCGACTTGAAAGGTAGTGTCTGAGGACAACCACATACCTAAGGCGTATGGGGGAAATGGTGGCACCCTGACAAAATACCTTCTTCTAGTCTAAAGCCCAAGACGGGCCCAAGTGCCGGTTGTACTACTATCGGTTAAACTTTGTATACCGTCTTTAGGCTGATAATTTGTTGTTGGAGGTTTCAAATTTTGACGGCTGGGAAGATGCTTGGTTATGACACCGTGTAGTCTGGTAAATGGGAGCCGGTTTACTATAGTCGGTATTGTTACTAGCGCCGTGCACCCGATTTAATCGTGGTTGGATTATCGGTAGGAGCAACATTGTTATCTTCTACACAACGTGAAGGCCGGCTCTGGGGCCTACTGAGCCTCCTGTTCAGTGGGTGGTGTAGGTAAATCGGCCCGCAGCTGGAAGCTGACCACTCATATCTCGTACCATGGTTAAGAATGAGTGGAGCTGTAACATTAGTTCCGTGCATTCCTTAACCCGTGCACGGTGACAGCTTTAGACTAGAGATCGAGGCAATATGTTTCTCCGAAAGGTCCGTCGCCACTTACCGGATGTCACGGAGTGGTAACTTAGAGTACCACAATAGGAAACTTACGACTACCGGACTACAGGTCGGACGAGTGGCTCTCATTACCATACAAGGGCAAAGATTTCCTATTCGCCACTCTGTGAATGATATTTAATTATGTTGAACCTTGCTTAAGGGTGTTTGATTTCCAACGACTGTAGTATCGGTGGGCCGACAAATTGCCTCTCTTGTACCCTCAGTCTTGCTGGAGGATATACAAGCCAAAGATATGTATCGCGGGTTCTCTTTCTAATTTCTGTAGCTTCCCATGCCATAATACATAATACTACATTTTTACTAATTGGCTTAAAGAAAACGATGAACACAGTAGACCAGATAAATCATCACCCAACTGATGATAACAGTCGCTTCTGAAAGAAAGTTGAAAATAATATATTTAAAATGTTCTAATCTCGATGAAGGTGTAGAGAGCTTTATTGTTTTTTGTTTGCTGTGCTTTCGATTTTCTTGTTTTATCGCATCGTTCTTTTTTCTCCCTCTTTCTCCACCGTTGAATTTTCGATAAGAAGCGACTGTCCATGAAAGAGGGAACCCCGGTCGTCATTTTTACATCCAATTACGTATCTCCGCAGTGGAAGTTCTGTTTGCCATCTTAGTGACGCTTGTGTAATGATGGTCGCTCTAAGACAATAAATATTGCCATTAATTGCATTTTAGATATTCGAAATGTGTAAAAATCTTTCTTGGTGTAAGGGTGTTGCGCGTTGTTTTAGTTTTCAGTTGTACGTTCTTATTTTTGTTTTACCAACTGTATAAATTGAAGACATCGTGGAAAACACAATCCGCCCGTCAGCTCACTTGTTCAGATCAAATTAGTTGCTTATTATCATATTGGCTATTACCATAGCTTGTAGCTCGTGTTTAAGAGAAAACTGGGTCATTCGTCTGCACGGCTTGGCGCGTTTGTTGTGTGCGGTAGCCCCCAGATATGGATTGTAGTTGTGCATATGTTGAATAAACAACTGCGGACAAAAACAAGGGGTGGTCCACCAGCTTGGGAGGAGTTAGGAGTCTGACTTGTGATTGTAAATAACCAGCATTTTTTCCGTGGTTCAACAGCTTCTAGTAAGCCAGGTCCTTTTGATTATCGAGGCTTCACAATCACACTCGGTAGGTCTTCTCTGGACGAGTGATCAGCCCGACGCAGAGACCTCTACCTGAAATCACACAACTCTCATAACAGACAGACATCCATGCCCACTTCCGGATTCGAAACCGCAATTCCACCAAACGAGCGGCCGCGGACCCCCGATTTAGACCACGCGTCCATTTGGATTGGCAAAAACCACTATAATACATGTTATGTACGTCGAGGCTGTGCGAATGGAATAATTAAACTTTGGTTTTCTTAAAATGCGGGTAATTTTTCCTTCACCTGTCTGACAGTTGAATTCTACGTTCTGAAGTTAAACCCTGCCTTCCTCAGCAGTCAGGCTTTACATTTAGTGCATCGAGAGAGTACAGTAATGAAAGGAAAGCCTGACTTATGCTGTTTGCGAGATTTCAGGCTTCCGCCGCGTTGTAGTTGAGGCCTTCGTTCTTCTGGGATGTTACACAGCTGTTTAGCTGGTAAACATACCCCGCCACTTAGTATCCCAAAAGTACGAAGGCCTAATGCCAAATGGTTCAGATCTCGCCACGTGACAGTGTGCTGCGGTGCCACTGTTAGCTTCCAGCTGTCTCAGTTGTAGCATAGTCATATTAAGATTTGTAGGTTTTAATCCACAGGGATAAAGCGCGCCGCTCCGATGTCATGGTGCTTATGGTATTTGTTCATGGCTTAAGTATTTGTTATATAACGTTTTCAAATCCCTCGCATTTATTCTCCAGTTTAACAACTGATGCGTTGGTGCATTACCACCATCTGAGGTATCGTGTGTATTTCCATCTGTTCACATTTCTTTGAACATACGGTGTGTGTGTGTTTGTGTGTGTATGTGTGTGTGCCTTCTCGGAATGGGTCAACAAGTCCATCGTTTGTGAAGAAGGAATGTTGTACGCTTTCACTTGCATAAACAGAAATGCTTTTAAGTACTTCTATGTTAAGTGATATCTTACAGTTTATTCAGATCTTAGGGATGTCTTTCTAATTTATTCATTGAATGGTTGGTACTCCTACCCATTGTTCACTGAGTCCCTGATTTCAATCCAAATTCAATAAGCAGCATTTACATTTTTTTGGGGGGTTCTTCAATTCTTCCTGACTAATCCTGGGACACTAATTTAAAATTGGCTGCGCTATCTTCCTTCCACGTCTGTTCCACTTCAACGTTTGCAGCAACTGTCACGAGATGCTATGCAAATTGTGTGGCTGAAAACATCAAGCAGTATGAATTATGCTTCATTATTGTGCGAGATGTGGCTTTTAAACTATAAGACTGCAGGCTATGAAGTAACGGGACTGCGCTCGCAGCTTCTACATTTATCATTGCTCTCCAAAGGAAATACATAATTGTTGCCGCTGAATTCTTTCCTAGTAGCTTACCAAACCGAATTCCGTCAGTTGACGTAGTGTCGAGTAATAAATTATTTATAATTTTTTTAATTTGACGTGAACATTCTTTATAAAAACTGAGCAACTCATAAATTTAAAGCTTCTTGTGAAAACGAAGAAAGCTGCCACCGAGACTTTCAGTTTGCAGTGGAGAATATGGCAGAGTTAGTTAAAACACACTTACGAAATTACTTCAGGAAATGCATCGAGACGGCAGGATCTTGTCAAGCGGCGTGTAGCTTCCGATAATTACTTTAAAAGTTATAACATGTAGATTCAATATTCTTATTAATAAAGAACTCATGAAGTATGGTGTCGTTATTTAATAGCCTCACCTCGGACAGTTCTGTTTTTGATATAGTGGATCACTAACACTGAACACTGACATTGATCTGATTTCTGTGTTTGCTATGTGATTTCTTCTGTCTTGAAAGTGTTTTTATATAGTCAAGTGTGTGCAAAGTTGACGTTCATAGGGCCGTGCATCGTAATATCTTTCTATAGTAAAACCAACTAAATGCACTAGTTTCTCAAATTTATTTTATTTTGAAATAACACTCTACCTCTACATATACCTGTTGCTGTATGTACAGCCTTGAACTCCTGATGATGGACGAAAAGACAGTCCGAAACATGTAGAGTGTTGTTCCAAAATAAAATAAATTTGAGAACCTGGTGCATCTAGTTGGTTTTACTATAGAAATGTGTGCAAAGTTTTACACCCCAGGGCCAGCGGAAAGTTTGTTTTTTTTCATAGACTGCAGTTAAATTGTGCTATTGTAACGGTAGCTGCGACGTGACAGACCTAGGCTTCAGTTGGTTGTAAAGGTATGGTATATAGAATTCCTTGTGCTTACGAAGAGAAAACACTTCCTAAATGCGTGTGAGATCGTGCGTGTACAGCTCAATTTTATGGAAATTGGTGACATTCACGCTCCGCCTGCCTTACTTCCAGAGACGACCTGTCAATGTCCGTTGTGTAGGAGTCTGAGTGGATTGAGAGGTGTTGTGGAAAACTACCGTGATGAATGATACGTAGACGGAACAGGATAATCTGTGTATGTAAGGTATGAAGTGAGATTGTGGAGCCTCTGTATAAGGTTTGTACCTCCTCGGGTACCTTAAGGGCCTGATATAACTTCACTCGAACAGAGCGCTATAATGGCGATTTGACGTCGCCGGCAAGAATAAAGCATAGTTGGGTGTTCGTGTAAAGTGCCCGATATTTTTGTCCAATTTTAACCAAATTTGTATTTTCGTGACAGATATTCATAACAGACCCCATTATAAAATTTCACGGAAATCCGTCCAGTGGGAGCCGCGCTGATACATGCGGACAGACGGACGGACATTACGAAGCTAATAGACGGTTTTGGCGACTATGCGGAGGCGCCTAAAGTTGGTTATGGAATTGTACTATAAATTTGTGTATTTCGGAAAAGATCCTAATGTAGGCTTTTGTGAACATAGGAATTCGCTCTTGTGTTTTGTGTGAGTTGTGAATTTCTTTACCCGCTGCATAATAATTTCGTATGGACGACCCAGCGTCATGGAGTTGCAGTAAATGGTCGTTCGACGCAATACTGTCGGATAATGACCAATAGAAACAAACATCAACAACATAGAATGGGCGGTGCATGTAGCATGGCGTGACGAGTTTGGAAACTGTAGCCAGTAAACATTAAGGGATTATGATGGCGTATCTTGTTTTTTTTTTCTCTGTGTGATTTACATTGCCCTTGGCTGGGGCTGTGTGGCATCGAACAGTGGAAAAGATTTAGAATGAAATGTTAGTGACTTAATCGAGGTCATAGGGGCCTGAGAAATGCCATAAGAAACTTGTCAGTTTAGCCAACGACCTGACCGAGAGTCGGACTAGGAACCCCCCAAATACAAGTCTAGATTGTCACCGCTGTACCATCTTATTCGGTAAACTCTTCTTTGGTCTGGGAGTTGATGGTATTGTGACACTAAGTGTATCTTCACGAAACAGAATGTGGGTTGGTATGTGTGATGCATAACATGTTTTAGTGGCGGACATTTGTGGGTACCATATTGTACCGTACGTTTTCATAAAGGGACGCGAAGTTTGTTGATTAACCAGTCTGTCACAGTTTCTTAATAACGCCTTTGCTGTGTACAGCTAGAAACAATTGAAATTTTTCTTGTATTGGAACACGTACACTTTACAAATACACCCTTTACGACTTTGCATGTCCACTAGCTCTGAGATCCGCTTAAGGCAGTTGTAATAATTGGACTGTCATGCAGCTGGTCTAGCTGCGGGTTCCACACAGTATAGAGTAAGAAATTACTGTATGGTGTATTTCATTGAATGATCACTGTAACGGGATAAAATGTCTTCCGTAAAAAATTTTAAGATTTTAATGATTTGTGCACTTTTTGTTGAATACAACTTCTATATTCAATTAATCGTTTTTGAAGAAAGCGACAGGTTCTGTACAAGATTCATTTAAAGCAAACCTGATCATTGAAGTGGACAGATATGCATTCAAAGCTGAACTCGGCCTGGAAGCGTCTAGTGTTCACTCGTAGGACCTGACTACCGAAATGTTTTCGGTGGCTTTCGGCATGAGGCCTTCGAAAGTCGGACAGTAAACAACGGCTTCCTGCACAGAATGCATGATGTGGCCATGTAGAATCGTGCTATGGCCGGCCTCTCACCACCGATGCCCGAGCTTAGCCTCAGGTCAGTCCCCGGGTACTTTGGTTTTACCCTATCAATATAATTTCTGTAATGATCCGTACTCACATTTCATTCATCTACCACTGATCATCCACACGCCCCACAATGTTAGCAATGACGCCATCGTCATGTCGAGTTCTTTCTTTGACAAATCCATGTAGACAGTTTAGGAAAAGTAGTTCTTACTGTTCTGGCGCTATATACGTTAGCAAGTATTTACTAGTGGGAGCAGGGTATGGCAGGGAAGGTATGCTGTGGTCGCATTGCGTCAATCATCTTTGCCGAAAAAAGGACATCACTGGACGTCTACTGTTACTCTGTCAGGCTTATTATCGTAACAAAAATGTAGCTGTATGTACCACAATATACATTTAGAACGTGATTTCAAGCTATCCCTCACAGTCTGTTATATATAAGAGTAGAGCTCGGTTAAATAGAGAGATGTTGAATAATTAAATGTTCCTAATCCATAAACATTAAATGACAATTCATTATAATGTTAAATGTACTTTGTTTATTCTAATGAAGTAAAATTTTTAACATAATCTTCGAGCACGTGAATGCATTCGCCTCCCCCCCCAAAAAAAGTCTTGGCATGTTTACAATAATGAGGAAGTGGAAATGGCTGTTCTTGAACGGTTGCAAATCCAGGAGCCGTGTTTATGCCGCGGCGGAATTTTTAAACCCGTGCGAAGATGGGACGAATGCATAATTGTGTTCGAAGAATATGGATACAAAGCAGTGAGACTTCAGCGGAAAAAATGAGATACGTTTAACATTGTATTGAACTTCTCATTTACTTACTGGGACCCAGGCAACGTCACTTATTGAACGTCTTTTGTGAATACGTGTCAAGTGTCGTGTTGAAAATCGGAACAATGTCCGGCTTGAAGGTTGTTAGATGTACAGAACACCTGAGTAAAACTGTGGGTTAGACTGCATTGTAGACGCAGATACCTTTTTTAAGTCATGATGTTGGACTGCTTTATAGACGCCTTTATTAAGTTATGAAGTTGGACTGCATTATAGATGCCTTTATTAAGTCATGTTGTTGGACTGCATTATAGACGCCTTTATTAAGTCATGATGTTGGACTGCATAATAGACGCCTTTATTAAGTCGCGATGTTGGACTGCTATATAGACGCGTTTATTAAGTTATGATGTTGGACTTAGGTATAGACGCCTTTTTAAGTCATGTTGGACTGCATTATAGACGCCTTCCTTCCCTTTCTTATGTCACAATGTTAGACTACAGTCTAGACGCCTTCACTTGTCTCGACATAATGTCATTATTACACGGAATTTAATACTGACTGTACGAACAGTGAAGTTCTCCATTACACAAGCTTAATCTACCCCGGACAGTAATTATTCATGGTCAAAAAGACACGGTATTTTTGTCACTGGTAAGTAATTAGTTATTTCTGTTGGCTGCCCTGCAAATATTTACACGGGCTTCGTAGAATTGCCGTGCACAGGATCTTTTATAGATAACCACTGGTCGCAACAAGTTCTTAATTCTGTTAAGTGTTTTGCCGACTGTGTGTAGAGAATGCCTAGCCCTTCTAGTCTCGCAGCAGATACAATCTACCGGTATTCGCCGTGATTTATATCGTTGCAGGCTTTGTGAAATGCAGTCATACTCTTCCCAGGCAACTACTAGGAAGGCTATAACGCTATGTCAACATTTACCAAACTGTGTTCCGCGAAACTCCGGGGTTACAAGCGATGTGACTTCCCTGGGAGACAGAACGTAGGTACTAGGAATACTTCCTTCGTGCGCGTTGACAGCAGCTTGGTCATTTGCTCGGATGCACGTCTTGTTACGCAACTGCTTGTGCGCGTGCAATGCCAGATTTCCTGCGAAAGGGTTTAACCATTTAAAGACGAAAGTTATCTGTGTCATATACCCAGCTCGTATCGCGCAGTAGACTCTCCACATCTGTTATAAAAATCAATCAAAGCAAATTCTCTGTTAGTAGTAAGCGAGCTCCTATGGGGCCCCCTGGGCTTTCGACTTGAAGAAGGTATTTTGTCAGGGTGGCACCATGCCCCCCTACGCCTTTGGCTTGGGCCGTCTTGACCCGCGATTGGGGATCGTTGTGGAGGCAGACTCCGTTGGGATGGACAAGGACTCCACGACTTTCCCTAGGCAGGAGATCAGCAGATGCCGATAGGTAGGGATAGGGAAGGGTGCGCCCCGCCATATGCACGTTTGGGCAGGGGTACGGAAAGGCCCACCGTATGTATTTTTGGGAGGGCCTCTCCCAAAAAGAGGGTTGCACTGCGTGCATCCCCAGGCCTAGCCGCAAGGCGACTGGCAGCCATGTTGGTTTGTTGGGTGTGTGATATATGTTAGCGAGCGTAGGGGAAGGGAGAAGGGGAAGGAACAGTAATACCATCTGTGAAGCGTGAATAAAGATTGTGTGTTTATATATTATTGAAATGGCGCCAATCGAGCATGTGGCATCTGAATCATGGCACCGCTATCAGACCTAAACGTTACTAGTGAATCACTGTATTGCAGTTGTATGAGACCTTCATGTGTTATTTTAAGCATGGATGAAAGTCCATTAGAGATAAGATAGAGCGAGAGGCTGGATGTTTATTCGGTGTCATGATAAGTAGTTAACAGGCCCCTAGCGTCGCTCTTGGGCTTTCGACTTTTTAGTGGGTATTTTGTCAGGGTGGAGTATGGGTGGCGTGAAGGTACGGCTCCGTCCGTCTTGATGCTGATGGTTGGGGGAGGTAGTTTAATCATGTGGAGTGCTGTGGCGGCGGCTGCGGTGGCGGCTGCGGCTGCAGCGGCGGTGTAGGAGAAGTGAACTCGTTCTTTAGCTTCATTGTTTAGGTTGGGATGGTTTTCGGGGGGCCGTGGGTGGGTTAGGGAGTGGTAGGATGGTATTGGTTGGTGTAGGGGTGGTCCAGAGACCCGGAGGGAGCGACAAGTGTAAAATGGGCAAGTGACCCCGTGTGGGCCCAAAAAGGGGGGTTCCAAAATTGCACCCCCCAAATTGGGTCCCTCAGGGGTCACTTGCCCATGGGCCCAAAATGGGGGGTGCAAGTTGCACCCCCCAGGTGGGCGCATGTGGGGTCAGTTGCCCATTGTAGTTTTGTGGTGGAGAGGGTGAGTGGCGATGGGGAATGGGTGGAGAGGTTGCCCCGAGGTTGGGGATGGTCAATGGGTGGAATGGTTGTGCAAAGAGGGGGATGGGGAATGGCTCCACTCTTTCCCTTAGGTTGGGGATGGGCTATGGCTGTAGTGTTTGGCGAAGGTTTGGATAGGGAAGGGTGAGCTTTGCGCGTTATGTATTGAATGTAGGATGGTGCCCTCGTAGATGTTGGTAGATAAAGATGGCGGATGGTTTTGAATAATATATTTATGTACCAACATGTACGATGTTAGGATTGTGGGGATAAGCAATGGCTCCACGGCTTCCCCGTATGTAGGGATGGACAATGGCTGCATTGCGTCCCGTGTGTGTGGGGAATGGGGATATTTGTAGATAGAAAATGGTGGAGGTGGACCGTTACCTTAGGTTGGGGATGTGCTGATCTGCTAGGTAGATGAGGTAATGGCGCCGTGTAGTCTGGTAGGTTGAAGCTAGTGCTGCGTTGATGTGAACGGTTTGAAAGTTGCGCGCGAAGTGACGTGTGGTTAGGTGTGGTACAGCAATATGGCTGCTGTTAGGTGTGTGACGATATAGGCGCGTGAGGATGACATCATTGACCATATAAGGGAATGTGAGGTGTGATTGGTTGGTGTATGGGTGCGGCTGCAGGTAGTAACATGCCAAGATGGCGGTTGTTAGGATGTGGGTGTCATACGTTGTTCCAAATATGGTATTGCTTGGTGTAAGTGCTTCTTATTGGTTGGAGTAGGATGTGGGTGGAGTGTAAGTGGTACTTTACCGTAATGGCGGCCATGATGAATGTGAAAGAGGCTGGTTCATTTTTTCCATGTGTGGAAAGTTATCAGCGAGTGTTATGTTCGACTGTTTACAATTCTAAGAAGTGGCCACCTCTCACGGGTAAGGTAGCACGTACGGGTTGTTATCGGAGCATGACAGAAACTGGGGGTGTACAAAGTGTGAAATGAATACAATTGTATATGGAGAAGATTGGTTTTATTAGCAGAAAGTTGTTACAATACCTCTCGACGTAGTACTTGTAATGCGGCGTTGATCATAAGAGGCGTCGGTGTGTTTTGGACGCCGAGGCGTGGGGTTGGCAAGCCAGGCACTGTTACGGGTTTTTCCTCGGGGACCTCTGGTAAGTATGGTACATTGCGACGTACAAGTTTCTTCAGACGTAGATCATAATACAAGGAGTGTCGCCGGACGGTGTTGGAGGAGTGCCACAGGGAAAATCGCGTGTAGAATAGCTGTCGCACTAGTTCGTTTGCAGCTTCAGTATTACAGGTGGAGTAGAGTTTGTATGCGAGTGTTTTAGGCAGAGCATTGCCTGAGAAAAAGTCTGTTAGATACTCAATGGTTGTTGGTGATGGGGTTTCGGCGAATAGGCTGAATATAATGGAGGATGGCTAAGTGTTGATTGAGCCGAGGAGCTGTTCGGCGGTTTGTAGCGGAGACATGGCGGCAGCGTTGGCGTTGGCAGCAGCAGCAGCCATAGCAGTAAGTTGACTGTGTGTGTGTGAATGCGAGTTTGGCGTTTATATATTAGAAGATGTAGTTGGTGTCGCTGTCGCGTGTGGCATGTGTGGGAGGTATTGGACAACCCGTACATGCGCGGAGCAGTGGTTGCAGTGGCTGCAGTGGGTGAAGTCACCGGCAGATAGGAAGCTGCTGATGGTGCAGGTTGCATCAGTGCAGCAGAACAAGGGGGGCGTTGCCGGACTGCAGAATGAGTGTGTTGTTACAGTATATATAGTCCAGGTTGGAAGACATGTTGCATTACATTACATTGTGTTACTGCGAGTTGCGTTGAAAGGTTTTATTATTGTAAGAAGACGAAGAAGACGACGACGCTGCTGTTAGCGACG
>Ga0268261_10001388_pt1 | contig 16569 bp, 9 predicted proteins | sample TergutNc150P1_FD_190353 | JGI IMG/M metagenome (GOLD analysis project Ga0268261, IMG submission 190353) | Nasutitermes corniger P1 segment gut microbial community from laboratory colony in Florida, USA - Nc150 P1 (SPAdes) (version 2) | ecosystem: Host-associated > Arthropoda: Insects > Digestive...
TGTGGGGGGGGGGGGCCGGTCTGCGATCTTTACAAATTTACTCATCTAATACATATCGAAGCCGATCCAAGTTGCAGCGCAGTCTAAGACGTGAGTCTGCGGCCGCTCACCGACTGGGATTTAGGTTCGAATACTGCCAGGGGCATGAATGTTTATGTTGTGTGTTGTCAGGTAGAGGTCTCTGCGTCGGGCCGATCACCCATCCAGAGATCTACAGAGTGCGGTGCGTCTGAGTGTGATCGTGAAGCCTCGATAATGAGGAGGCCCTGGCCCACTAGGGGCTGTTGCGCCATGGAAAGTAAATAAACATTAGATTTGATGGGAGTATCTTTAATGAAGTTGCAAGTCAGTCATTTCTTTACCCTGGAAATTACACATCTTGTATATTTTGTATTAAAAACAAGACGTCTTCAAACAAGTGTGGAGAGTCAATATGTTTGGTTCGTTGCAATGATCCGGCCACTGTCACTTGTCAGTGAATAATGTGTGTTGTTAAGAGAACTGCCTGACGACTACGTGTCAGAGTTGCATTAGCATGCATAGGAATTGGATGCTGGAAAGCAGTCAACAAGACAGACGATGTACGTGTAACGTAACAGTAATGCGCTTTCGCGTAACCACTATTGCCACGAAAAGGCGATAAGTATTACATATTTTGAGTGTGTGTTTGTAGCCTTAGTTATCCAGTATGCAAAGGGCATGCGCCGCATTATATTGTCATCTGTCGCTTGTCTAACTCTACCATATTTTTCCACATTATCTCATGCACGGCACGATTTTCGGAGAGGGGGAGGGGAATTTATAGAATATAAAATGTATGTTTTGATTTTCAACTTTGTCTGAAATGTTTCTCATTCTAAGTAGAATTCAGCGAGATATTATCATAAACGTACCTCGTACATAGGTCTCCATGTAAAGTACCCGTCTTTATGACCAGATTTTAATGAAACTTGAATTTCGACAAATTTTCGAAAAAATACTCAAATATTAAATTTCATGAAAATCCGTCCAGTGGCAGCCGAGTTGATCCATGCGGACAGACGGACGGGCGGACACAGAGACCGACATGACAAGCCTAAGAGTTTTTTTTTTGTAATTTTGTGAACGCGCCTAAAAGTGACTGATTTATTCACTCACTCACTGATTGTTGTGTGTTGCAGCACATCACCTATAACATAATACGACGCGCCATCTTCTGCCTGTGGTTCGCGGTCCTCGTATTGGTGTGCCTACCTTTCACTGGCTTTGGACGCTATTATGACAGTGGCTGTGTCCGCTACAGGGACGCAACCGAAACAATTGACATAGCATACGCGTACCTGTTCTTCGTGTTTGGTAAGCGAACATTCAAGTGAAATATAATGGTAGATTTATATCTGTATTGCTGTTTCTGCTGTGTAACGCAGTACATTCTTGTGCAAGTGTATAGACATTACAGATATCTTCTTTCCCTCACAATCGAGGTTATTCGTCTACCTTCATGATGGACGCAACAGGATTTTCTACAACGCTGGTAAATATGTTCCAGACTACACGGCCTCTCATCCCAGAAAACATCCACATTCATATTAATCGCCTTAATAAATCTAGCTCTCATTTAAATACGAATTTCAGAGTCGCCAGCGGTGCACAAATAAAGGTGCCATCTCGCTGTGGCGACTAAATTTTTTACGGTAGCATCTAAAATTTGCGGGTGCGCGGTGGCGCAGTTGTTTGAGGCACTGTGCTAAAAGCCGGAAGGTCGCGAGTTCACTGACGTAATCCTTCCCGCCGCACTACGGTCTAGTGTTCGACTCATCCACTAACATACTCGTGAGTGCCAGGAGTATCTCCTGAGTGTAAAGGCGGCAGGTGCGTGGTGCTGACAACATTGTCACCTTCAGGTGTTGACTGTCTAGAAATTCTATGAACCTTAAACTCCTACAGCCCTCAGGGACTGTCCAGGTCTGTATAGGGATTGCTTTACTTTGCCTAATATTTGTGGATTCTCAGTATGGTACTTGCTTCGTGTCACGCTTCTGGCGTCTAGAATTCGGAGATGGCTCCTAGACTTTTGGAACATTTATGCACACCGGATAATCGCCATATTTTTCTCAACTAATGCCTTTATCTTCATAATAATAATTGCCTGCATCATTTATTTAATGACCCTGTCAACTGCAAGATTACAGAGCTTAAGGGTACTAGATGAAATAATGAGTGTGGAGCACTGGTTGAATGATACTGACCGGGGAAAACCGAAGTACTCGGTGAAGAAACTGTCCCAGTGGCACTTTGTCCTACACAAATCCCACAGGCACTGGGCCTAAAACTAGTCATTTATGTTGTGGTCTTATAATTTATGACATTTGGTTCTGTAGGTAATTGCAAACGCTTCGGAGAAACACTCAGTCCCTCACTTTCATCAAAAATAATGTAAAGGAAAGTTCTTCCAAGACATTGCGACACCCTACCAGACTACACGGTATCTTAACCCCACAGACCATAACATAAAACTTCACCATCGCAAAGACCTCTCTTTACCATAGTTATAATTTTACTTATCGCCTTTAATTTCGTTTTTCTTCCTTCTTTCTTCTTCTTTGTCTTGATATACGTACATTCCCTGCATGTTCATCCCCTTTATATTCTTCTCAATATGCCTTATGAAGTTCCCGCCCCTCTTCATCTTCCCTTCTCCACTCGTCTCTTTTAGCGCCGTACAATCCGGCCCACTCACTTCTGGTCGCTTCAAAAGACGCTAAGTCATTTTTATAAAAGTGGGGGCTCTTTGGATGCAGCATCAGACACTCGTGACGTCACTAATATGCATACACTTCTCGAATGGGTTCGCGTTTGAGACACTAGAATCGCGTACAAAATGTAGACATGGAAACCTGGGAAAACCTACAAGAAAATCGATCAGAAGGAGAGATCCAGACGAAAGAAACTGACCCAAGATCATATCAAATGGTAATAGATATAGCTGAATAAGTTAGGGATACCAGATATCCATCACAAGAAAAGAGTACATTTCTCATGTAAATTATCTTACATAAAGAAGGGACAACAGCAAAAAAAGTAAAATAAGAGAACACTTATAAAGACTCACAATTTTATTACGTAAAACTGCTGCACATTTCTCTGCTAGGAGTTTTTTTTTTTAATTAAGAAATGCTCTTTAAGCGTGTTGTTCATAGTTTTAGGTTACTCAGAATTTCCCCACTAAAGTTTTCCCAGACATTCTAAAAGTCAACTACTGTTCTTATTTTTTAATCAGACAATAATAATGTAATATATGTATTTCTTTAAATATACAGATTTTTTTTTTTTTGCTTTTTCTTTACCATTAAACTATAAAAACCTTCGAGAAATAACAAATAGCCAAACCCCAGATATTCTACAGATTAAAAAACGTGATTTTCTAGAGCTCCCTTGATATACTGAACAATAGTTTCTGCTACTTCATTTGATTGTTGGTCCACTTCAATTAACTTTGACTGTAAACCACGATTTTTCCAATCATACTGGATTACAACAGGAAACATCTTCATAGCATTGTAACTGCTTGCGTCTGTGGCCCGGTAAGACACTGTGTTATTTTTTAACTTTACAACAGCATGAGATGCAATTACCGAGCTTGTTTTTGTCTTTGTCCGCGCACTTCAAAATTTGCAGGTTATTTCAGAATCAGGAAATACTGCTTGGAATAGAACAGAAGTGCCGTCCACTCTCCCATAACTGTTTGATGTTTCACGAACGCACCTTCTGCTGCTATTACGACGTCATCTGATTTGCTTCCCTATGCAGCAAAAACTTGTTACTTTTGCCAAACTCATTTCACCTCTAACAGCTTTCTTGTGCTTCTCCCATTCCACGTGGGCTCGAAGATCAAGAGCACCCTGATTCGCCACAGACACAGTAGTTCCTGGTTTACGGACTAAGCATTCAGCTTTCAAATCGTCGCGATCGTTTCGGAAACACGAATACTTACTTTTTAGTTCTTCCGTGAGTTTACGTTTTCTTTTCATCACTGTGGTAACGCGATAAAAAGACACACGAAATAGCGCATAAACAAATGCACACAGTTCAAAAGGAACGACAGGAACCGGGCTCTGCGAGCATGCATTCGGATCAACCGGTACTGAGTGAAAATAAGTTCTGAAGCTGAAACGTGTCCTACGAGAACTACAAACAATAACTAGGTAACGACTACAAAAAAATTGAGTGTGACCATCGACAAAAGCCAAAAACCCGGACATTTTTAAAAATTAAAAAATCTCCAAGGATGCAAATCTAAAGCGTGAAAAAACGGTCATGCCCGGGAAAACCCGGATGAATGGTAACCCTAGCTTACGATAATCACTTCCGCTGCAACGCAGTTTAAATGTCGCGTCTGAGTGTAATATTCCATCAGTCTTTTCATTAGTAGATCCACCGTTCCTACAATAGATTTTTTTTCATGTGGCGCTGCGGCCCAGCGCGGGCCACGACCTCATAATTCTTTAGGTTCCTAGATCCCATACGACGTACCACAGTCGGTAGGACTTATCAGAGACAGGCATCCATGTCCCCGGTGGAATTCGAACCCACAATCTCAGCAGGCGAGTGGCCACAGCCCGACGCCTTAGACCGCGCGGTCACTGAGACCGGCATATTATTATTATCGTCATCATCATCATCATCATCATCATCATCGCCATTGGTATCTCCTTTATGCAGGGTATCTACACTTATATTCCTGAGACAAACCATGTCCTTAGGGAACACTGTGTTGCAGCTATTCTGGTGTTACTATTCATGGTGCTCATATCGCTAGTTCCTCCGTTGACTCCATTGCGTCTCTACGTTAGCACTTTCCGAATTATGTGTGCAGTGCCTAATATGGCTGTTTTCTGTTGTTCCTTAAGTTCTTGGTTTCCTGGTATGTTGCTCACGTATTTTCTAAATGACTTTGAAATGGTCCCAGTCGCGCCTATTATTACTGATATCACCTTTGTTTTTATATTCCACATGCGTTGTATTTCTATTGTAAGATCTTTATATTTTATAATTTTCTCGGCTTCCTTCTTAATCACATTTCTGTCTCCTGAAATTGCAACATCTATTAACATACATGTTCTGTCTTCATTATCACGAATTATAATGTCTGATTTGTTATTGGGAAAGGTTCTGTCAGTTTGCACATGTTGATTCCACAGTAGGGTTACCTTACCTCCTTGAATTGTTTCTACTAATTTTGGTACATGTTCATACCAGTGTTTTTTGTCCAGTTGTACCCCTGTTTCCTTGCATATGTTGAAGTGTAGTTGTGCACTCACTCTATCATGTCTTTTTATGTACTGTTCTTTTGCCACTATTGGGCATGCCGGTAATATATTATATTTTGATATGTATCATAGAATTGTTGACAAAGTCTGCATTTGCCATCTGTCTTTGTGTTCAATATCTTTGTTGCGTAATATTTTAGTAGCTGCTAGTATTTCACTCTCAGTTTCTGATTTTAAGTCTCCCTTCGAAAGCCAGAGGAACGTGTCTTCTTCACTAATAAGCTATCAATTTATTATTATTATTATTATTATTATTATTATTATTATTATTATTATTATTATTATTATCATCATCATCATCATCATCATCATCATCATCATCATCATCAACAACAACAACAACATCATTATCATCTTCATCATTATTATTATTACTAGTTTCCTAGCAGATTACAAGTTTTACTGTCCATGAGTCTTAGTGAAAACTTGTCCAAAATACTCATCTGGTAAAATCGTAATGGGAAATACATATGTCTGGAGGGGCACAAGCTTTCCACAAATCTACGACCCACTTCTAAACTCTAGGTGCCAACGTACACGATGTATTCGCCACGACAACCAGGCGCCTGGAATTTGTGCATTCCTGCATATGTCGTTTAACGCAGTGCCATAATAGTAACTTCACTATGCGTACTGTTCCCCGAATGTAACCCTTCGGTAATTCCGCGCTACAGTCTGTACCAAGGAAGTCTTTTCAATAATTATGATGCTTCCGGTCGTGTCTGTGACAGTAGGTAGCACCTTCATATTTCTGTAAGTGTTCTTTAGCAGGTATTGTTACACCGGTTAATTTATAGTTACCAGCCTTATCAAAGTAATTACAAAGGTTATCTGCAATTATTAATGAAGACTCGGAAATCTGAAAAGAGTGTGGAACGTTCTTAGAATGCTGCTACAAATACTTTTTTCAGGTTTTAGAAGTTTCAGACTATCATGCATGGTCTTCCGTGTCGCGTCACTTACTGTAGAAATATTGATAGTATTGTCAATATCTATTTGTCTATATAACTTAACTTACATTTTAACCAATTATCATCCCGTTTGATGGAAACCAAGTGGTCCAACTCCGATCGCGTGGACCGATTACGACTATATTTGGCAGGACTTATAATGATCCCAAACCTACTGTATAAATTTCAAATTTCTCTCTTTATTTTCCAGTCAGTTATGACTCACACTGACAGACACAGACAAACTCACACACACACACACACACACACACACACACACACACACACACGCGCGCGCGCGCGCGCGCGCATATATTCTGTTACTGTACAGATACACAAGTAAAACAGAAAATGAAGATGACTTACTTTTTAGTCGAAGAAAAGTAAACCACACTGTCCACCTACAAATCATTTAGTTCCTGATGTCGAAATTCGAACATTTCATGCGTCGCTAATTTGGATTACTTCAAAGCGAACGCAGAAAATAAAATTTTGTTCTTTATTTCTTTTTCTACTTGGTGAGCGCACATTAGCAGAGTAGACAGGAAAGGGTTATAGTCTGAGTCCGCTTTAGTGACCGTGCATGAGAATTAACTTTTCAACAAATCAAACAAAGAACAGACCTGTTAAAAATTCCCCAAATTGTGTTCCGTGCATCAGTTCTACACCAGCCGTAAAATGGTTACCTCGCCATGACTAAATTTTCTGGAACAAGCAGCTGTTATATACAGCCACTTCTCACTCTTGCTAAGTGTGGTGTACCTTGTAACATGTCTTCAGCATCAGGTGTAAGTCTAATACTTTTAAAGCCATGATTAGGCCAGTGAAGTTAGGTGGTGGCATTTCCTCTACAACATACAGGGTGATTCAAGAGAAGAGGTCAATATTTTTGGAGGTGACAGCATCGGTCATTGTAAAAAAAGAAGTTTATATGAACGTGTGTCTTACTGAATGGTTATCGAGATGGAGGTGTTTGAATCTCCAGACCAAACTCCGTTAGATTTCTTTTGCGGGGTTGGATGAAAGGCGAAGATTAAAAATAAAGGCGGATAGGCGAGACGAAATGCTCGCTCCCGCTTGAGATGCTGTTGCTCGCATAAAGAAACGTGAAGATCAGCTCAGACGAATAAAATGCTATCCGTGCACACGAGTTTCAAAGTGCACTGAGTTTCACGGTGGGATTTTCGAATATCAATTGTAAACTGTAACAAATCTGTCATTTATGTGTAACAAATCTGTCATTTAAACATTAAATTAAAATTAATATAAAATTAACAGTAAGTAATTTTTCTTTCTATATTACCATTCACAATGCTTTTGCATATTTAGATACAAACAGCTCTCTTTCGATGACCGTTCAGAATTAGACACTTATTCATATGAACTTTTTCTCATAATCACCCATACCTTCACCTCCTCCTGAATCACCCTGTATTTCATGCTCGTGATTCGGCCAGATGAAATGTTTCACCATCTTGATTCTAGTCACTAGGTATATGCAGGTTCTTCCACGCCAGCTGGGGTGGTTGTCGGGCACTTTTACTAGAAAATAGTGACATTTCATCTACTGCTGACCCATGAGTAGCTACACAAGCCTAGGAAACATTTGGTTAGTTCAGCACAGCTCTTACTGCTACACCGAAATAACGGTGACAGTGTTTTGCTGCAGGTACGCTGCTGTGTGTGTGCATAGTTGTGTGCAACCTGGCCGTGATCAGAGTGTTGTGTCACCTGGGCTGCCGAGGCTCCCGCAGTAAAATCCTGGGGCGTAGAATCAGTCGCAACTCCAAGCGCACCCGCTCCTTGTCCAGCGGCAGCAGCAGCACCGCAGGCGTTCTCACCAATGGCGGAGACATCATCACCTACTACAATGTGTCAACCCCTGAGGAACTCGCGTTCGCACGCCTCATGGCCGTTCTCTGTGTCGCATTCGTAGTCTGTTGGATGCCGCAAATGGTACGTTCAAGTTGCTTTTGCTCGTGCATGATTAATGAGTCTTTCGAAGTTGAGTCTTGTTTACAATAGATTACTTGTTTTTGCATCAAGATGATCATAAAACCCCTTGACAATGTACCATAAATGATTCCAGTTAACGATATGAAGTACTCTGTAACACAGCACACAGTTTTTACCAAGGCGTTCTTTACTTTCAAAATGTTGTAAGGTTTCGCGGTACACGCGGAAATGTAGTGTTATTCACGCCCCTAAGAAAGGTATGGCTTCCCCTGTGTCAATTCTCGCGAAACCCATCAACAGCATTATGTCTAAACCCATTGTACCGAATTTCACCCAAGTCTGGCAATAAATGTGGAAAGTACGAACACAAATTAATTTACGCCCAGACGTAAAGTATGACTACAACTCCGCTAATTTTCCGGAAACTAAAGAGCATTTAAAATTTTATAGACGCCTTCCGTACAGAATTTTATCCAAATCCGACAAAAATGAAGAAAATAGGCACAAATTTTATTTACGTCCTGGAAAAAGGTATGGATCTCACAGCACCAATTTCCATGGAACTCGTAACTGCACAACGGAATTACGCGAAAATCGCCTATCCCAATTTCATCCGAATCGATCGAGAAATATGGAAAGTGGGGGTACAAATTCATTTACGTCAATAAGTAAAGTATGATTTCACTAAGAAATGTTCATGAAATTCATGCTTATCGGACACCTATTTGTCAGAAACTCCTATACCGAATTTCATAACAATAAAAAAAACGGTTTAGTCACTGATACTCTCAGAGACAAACGGACGAACAGACACATATAGGTTCCAAATTAGAAGTTACTTACTTCGCAAAGAAAGTAGGATTAATCTACATTACAAATAAATGTTCAGTTCGTACCCCACACAGGAAAGAGTTTATTGCCTTTATAAAAACCAATTGGTGGAATTTTTATACCAGAAAAACATACAGATTATTTCAAGAAACATACAAATACACGACACAGATAAAATTCAGAGTTCTATGTTAAACGCGGCAGTACCTGTAATATCACTAGGCTGCAAATGGTTAAGAAACAAAATATAAGTGGCGATTTTTTATATTATTCTCCTAAATGCATTTCTCCCCTCCTTGCAGTTTCTTCCTGCATTTGTTAAACAGAAGGTGTTCATACGATTTACGATTTCTTATATAATGAAAGAGATCAATTAATGTCGTTATGAAGAATTTATAAATAATTAAGCATTTTAATAAACATTTTAATGAACCATATAATAAAATAGAATTTATAGATTACAATTTTCGAAACGCATTTCTTAAAACCGCTATAATATTATGCTTTGACAAAAAAAACTTTCCTGTTTGAATATCTGAAGAGTAATCGAACATTACACTAAGTAAGTTATTTTCTGATCATAATTAGACATTTATTACATTAACTCTCTAAAGCCTAGCGGTTACTGTACTTACCACATTGTTGAACAATCAAAACTCCGCATTTTTCCCAAAATTTTTTATGGGATAAATGTGGGCTTTGTAATAAACAGCCATTTACCTATACTGCGAACACTGACTGGTCTTTCTAAACGCAGCATATTGTGTACTCTGTGCGGTACGAATATCACTCCTACCTCCTCCACTGTCCTAATTCCCAGATATCAGACCGGTCTAAACAATGCTAAAGCCATGCATTGTTAGGGTTTGGAATTGTTTAAGTGTTTGTAATTGTTTTCAGAATAAACAGCAATTATTTTACCTACCTGAAAATTGGAAAGTGCTGATAATTCTACAGTTACGCCCTTAGGTACAGTGTGACATCCACTACGACGATGTTTACGAAGCTCACACTTGCCTAATGGCACTATATATAGATCACTGGTGCGCAGCCTGTGACCCTTGACCCTTTCCTAAGTGGCCCCTCGAGTATCCACTAACACATAATATTAATACATTATTTCAATATCACTAAATGATTTTAAAAAAAAAAGACTTTCTGTGGAAATTCGCCAAATTGCACGTGTCTGAGAAGACCGCGGTTTAACAAGTTTGAGCATTACTTGCGTGGATAATCTATATCATAACGACTTTTACCCGAGTCGGACTAAAAATGTAGAAAGTACGAACAAATATTCATTTATGTCGTTACGTAAAGTACGTCTTTCACTTCACGGATTTCCACCAAACCCCATCATCGTTGTGGGCACAACTTCTGTACCGAATATCGCATGTACAACAAACTAATTAGCTAACTCCATGCAGCAGAATCCTTCCTGAGAAGCTAAGAGTTTTTAGTTAGTCAAGAAATCTGCTGCATTTTGTGGAACCCAAAGGTTACCTACCTCATTCACCAGAGCCCGCCACCTCTCCCTGTCTTAAGACAGATCCAGTCCATGTATTCCTATCACATTTCTTGAATATTCATTTTAATATTATCCTCCAATTTAAGCCTAGGTCATGCAAGTGGCCTCCTTCCCTCCGATCTCCCCACCAAAACCCTGTATGCACCTCCCTTGCCTCCCATAGGTGCCACAAGACAGGGCTATCTCATTCTTAATTTGATCGCCCAAATAATATTTGCTGCTTGTACTACACGGGTTTTCATAAAACTCACAACTACTTACCACCAATGTTGGTGGATCTCCAATACCGAATATAATCTAAATCGGTAAAGAATTATAGAAATTATTGGCAGAGAATCATTGAAGCCCTTGCGTAATGTATGCATTTTACTACAATTATCTTTTCATTAAACTCATTTAGTTGTCAACGGCCTAACGTTTAAAACTCCAGTCCCGAATTTCAACATCTCTGGTATAACATAATGTGTGTGATAAATAACCGAATACTGTCAGACGTACGAAAGGTTAGCATACCAATTCTGGTTAACCGTGTAAAGCCTGGTGGTTACTGTGCGAACCGCCGGGCCTAACATCGGAACTCCCCCTTTTTTCCAAAAGTTATTTGCACGTTCCGTGCGACTCTTACAATAAGAAACTATTTGCCTTTACTACAGTCGCCGATTGGTCTTCCTCATACAAGCACACAGTGTTTTCCTTGCATTACGAACTGGATACAGTGTAGATTTCTTTTAGTCTTCAGAGGGTTATCAAGTGAAATTTACAATACATAGTAAGATACAGACTCGGTAACAATAAATAACTTATGACAATATCAGCAGGTGAATTTTATTGCTACCTAGAACAATCGTCTTCAGGATATGCGACACATTGATAAATAATCGGAAGTAATTAATTCATGTCACGTTTAAAATATACGTTACGGTATCAGAGAGATTCATGGAATGTCTGCATCTCCTTGGCGCCTCACTGTTACGTGATGTCATTTGTCCATCATTTCCATTCAAGCGAGAGTCCTCCTGGATCTCTGAACTTCCATTCACGTCTTCGTAATGTTGCGTATTACGTGTAAGACACGGAGACAGCGGAAGTTACTACGCAGTACAACGCACGCACTGCGTTAATTCATACTAATTAGTCGTTGATTTCAAGGACTTTTCGGTATTAAACTCCTACACAAATTTGATGATTCGAAATCGGACACTCATGAAACACCGAAACACGGGTGTGACTTGCCTGTTACTTTGGACAAGATATTCTGATATCTACATGCACGAAAACTTGCGGCACCGACAGGTTGTCACTGTTATATAGATTTCAACGATGCAATCAGAAGAGTCTACAAAATCTAAAGAGCGAAGATAACGATATGGACAGCAACGCTAAACAATCTACACCGTTTTAAACTGATCACAACAGAAACAATTTTTTCCTCTATACATGATTTCAGGTTTCCGACGCGAAATGGATGAGAACTGCTCTCTTCTGGGCTATTACGCAGTGAGTAGTGGCAATTTGTTACCGACGTTTCGGGACAAGTTATCGGTCGAAACTAGAAGGGTAAAGAAATCTATTAAGAAAGCCCAGAACAGCGCAGTTCTCCTTCTTCTTTTCCAACTCCATAGATCTGGAGCGCTCATAAATCTGTCGTTTTTCTGTGGTGATTAAATGTTGAAAAATATGCTACTTTCATCACGGTACTTCCAGGAAAATTAAATGTCACATTCAAACAACGGGAAATTTGAGATCCGCTATACTCATGTGGTCCAATAACAAGGAAGCTGGAGGGTGACTCCCACAGCAACATTAAAACGAAAAGGATGAGAATGCCATACTTTTCGTTGGTAAATGAGCAACTAGAAGCAGCTTCTTTTTGGCAGGTATTATGAAATTTTTTCGAAAAAAGTGCAAATTAATAGGCCTGGTAATTACAAAATGTTTTGTTTTGTTAAGAACTGTACGCACAACGTAAAAATTCTGGGTCGTTACCTGTTACTGGTGATAGATCAGGCCAGCCCAACCCATAGCTCGAGGGTTGGTCTTTAAACAAAATATTACGTTTCGTCCTTAAAGGGTTAACCAATATGTAAACATAAAACACTACATCAAGTTCGACTAATTATATCGACCCCCTTAGAAAGGCACCACATAACACATCAACCGGCTATAAACGTTATAAAACGGTACAAATCTCTTTTCTCAAAATTCCATTTAAACGCCAATCTCAATGGATGCGCAGTCTAAGTCGTGGGTCTGCGGTCGCTCGCTTGCTGGATTGCGGGTTCGAATCCCGCAGGGGCATGGATATCTGTCACTTGTAAGTGTTGTGTGTTGTCAATTAGAGGTCTCTGCAGCGTGCTGATCACTTGTCCAGGGGACTCGTACCGAATGTGATGTGTCTGAACGTCATCGTGAAGCCTGAATAATAAGAAGGCCCTGGCCCATTCGGGGCCGTTGAGCCATAAAAAAAGAGTATTTAAACTAGCTGTCAACATTATTTACGTTTTCTACACTTTTGTCTTTTCGGTTTAAAATCCGACAATATATGTCATATATTGTATGTTTTAATATGCTGGCGTGGAAAAACATGTTCATGATATCCCCCCTGAGGATGACCCACGTCGAGGTTGTGGTGTTAATAAAACCCATTACGTGTGTTATGCTCAGATGGTTTAAAGGGTTCTTAGCTACACCGCATCATAAAGGCAAGGAAACAAAAGCAACATAATTAATTTTCATTTATGAGACACGCCTGTATTATTAGTTTCGTCATGGTTTGGGTTTCGCGTCACGGTACTGACACGGTAAGGGCTGAGACTGTGGGCGTCGCCGAAATAGTGTTTGCTGGCTCAGGTGTTAATGTGACGTGGTATTTTCCAACATAAAGTGGTCGTATTGTGTTTCCTCGCCTCTTGTTGCTTATTACAGGGTGAGGAGGTAACTTTTATTTCTAGTAAAATTCCGTTCTCGATCCTGTTGAATAATTCAGAGTCACATATAAGGGCATTGAAGTTGCCCTTAAGCAAATCAGAAACACTAACCTAAACGTACCTGATTTAGGTCAGTATACTCCTGTCCTTCGGCTGCAAGCAAACAGGACTACAGCAGGGACTTGCAGAAAAAACTCAACATGGCTTCTTTCAAGAGCTGCACGTATTAGCGATCGCCTGCTTCGATGTGAGGCAGACAGAGACGGCGCCAACTGTAATTTTGCTCGTTATCAGAACTAAACACTCTATACATTTATGTTACAAGCTCTCAATGTGTAATATATTACATTACTGGTTTTGGTTTAAATAATATGTTTCTAACTTAAGCAGCTCTATGTACTCGTATTTCACAAAATTCCTACAAACTTTACCTTATACACCCCATTTAAGTTCATACAATAAAATAATAACACCCCGAGGTATACAGCAAAGTACAATTTTAAAGTCCAGAAAAGACAGACATCTAGTCGATGTTTGAGTACTACAACCAATAGGGGTTTACTTCTTGGCAGCGATCATACATTAACATCACTGACAAAGGACCCTGCTGTACTTCATAATTTTTCGTTGCAATTTTAAGTACCTCTTACAAAATACGTTAATTTATGACGCCTAACATATGCAAGTATACTGTTGCAAAGGAAACGACACTACACACGAAATGCAGGGCTTATATTAATCTTTGTATTTTGATAAATCCCACAAGTCTTCTAGAATGAGACATGCTTCAGACAAAAGTTGTAGAGAAAACCAAAACACCCATTTTTAATAACTTTTTTTATAATCATGCTGTTTATGAGATAAAGTGTAAAATACAGTAGAGTCGGAGAGGCCTCAGATGACAATATGGTGCATGCGCATTCTTTTTCTTTATAGAATGTACGCTTCCGCCCAATATACCTCGTATTAACATCATACGCATAAAGTTGATGTGTACCATTTAATTTCAAGCCATACTGGTTTACCTGGACCCTCTTAATGGCGTACTCTAAAGTAAAGTTCAAAAGCAATAGCGATACAGCATCTCCTTCTTTCAAACCGTTCCTAATAACAAACATGTCAGACAAATGCTTGCCTACCCGGACTCTGCTATAAGTTGAATTCAACGAAGGTGGGTTCCTGGTCACAAACAAGGGACGGTCGGCTTCCCCAGCCCAAAACTTTGCCAAGGTCAACTGCAAACTCTACAGTCATAACTATATACTTTATTTGTTATATAAAGCTCAGTGCTCCATCCTGTTAGAACTTTCATAAAATTCTGAATACATTTCAGTTGTTACAGAGCCTAAATGTGCATTAAGATGACAGACTGATCAATTATATGGTCGAAGTATTTCAGCTGTTAATTATCGTATTCTACAGCGTGACAGCTATTTAATCAAAAGCTACATTTATTTAATCTTCGATTTCGCATTATGCCTATATAATAATAACTTTAAAAAGAATATTAAAGTAAGGCGCAAGCCTCTTTTGTAAGTAGTCCCTGTGCAAGCCATGAAGGCATATGAGAGAATGGAGGTACAGTTCCACTCATTCTTAACTTCGATACTAGGTGGAGATAAGTGGTCAGATTCAGGCCTCGGCCGCTTTACCAGAGGGGAGAAAAGCCCCAGTTACTCTTTAGGTGGGGCTTAGATCTGTCTGAACGTTTTCGAGAATATATTCTTACACTTCCAGGGATCAAAGCACGATTCTTCTATCCAGCCTCTCATCCAGTCACTATGGTGACATATTATTCAGATTCAAACCCGTCATACTGGATGTTTTTGAAAGACATCTTCGCGACGAATATGTAATACTGAGATCGCTTTACCTGTAGCCAAACAATTTCACACGTATTGTGTATGGTTTGTCCCCCGTGCAGGCGTTTATACTCTAATACGTCTTGACTCGTGGTCTTCGTTCTTCTCCGATGTTATGCAGCGTTGTTTGGTAGTCAGTTACCGACGTTCCTACGCAGCCCTTTAGTTCCCACCTTCAATGGTCAGCAGTCGACGCGCGACTGTGACCTAACTTCCATTGGTAGTATTATTACAACTACTCAATTCTAAGTAAAATCAGAAGTACAAAGTACTTATCCCAGCACTATTTCCTACACAGTTCATTCGACGGACGTGTAGTTTTCGAGGAACTATCGCTATGAACGCGGTATCTCATTAGATTTCAAAGTATTCAAATTATTTATCACGACACTAACCAGGAATGCGGTATCTGTATTTCTCAACACATCCTCAATATGAAAGTGATCTGGGATGTGACGCCGTCTATCCGAATAAATACCATAATTGCTGAGGTGCCTGCTTCTTCAATCGTCAAGTACAAGACAGTCCTCAAAAAGGAAGTAAGGTTTTCCTCCACAAGCTTGGTATCTGTCTGCTACGTCACAAGCCGTCACATCTCAAGAGGGCCGTACTCCATTCACAGTGCTCAGAATCGCAAATCCTAAACTGTCATACACCTCGTATGTACTAAACCTTTATTCACCAGCTGTCGTGCACTGCACTGTTTTGCTTAACCCACATATTTGTTCTTGCTCTTACGAGTTTCGGTGTTAATTAACACCATCTTCAGGAAGCTTCAATCCAACAGTAGTTAATAAACAATGAAACGCGTAGGAGCAAGAACTAATATGTGAGTGGAGCAATACAGTGCCGTGCACGACAGCTGGTAAACAAAAGATAGTGTAGGATGTGGTGGACGATATGTATGATATTAAAACTGTGATATCTATGTTGTCCTTATGGCACTTTCACTAAAAATGATACCCATATATTTCCAGAGTCCCGCTGACTATATCGTATGATCATGTAATTTCGAGAATACCTGACAAGGAATTTGGAGTCTATACGCCACTGATGGCAGTATCACTGGAAATTTTATTCTACAGGATCGCAGAATACGCCAGGGAGTGGGGTAGAGTGGTCAATCGCCTGTGACAGCAACGTAAACTATAGGCTTAACTTGGAGGGCAAGAAAGGGGCAAATTCCCGCTCCCCCCCCCCCCCCCCCCC
>Ga0268261_10001389_pt1 | contig 16563 bp, 10 predicted proteins | sample TergutNc150P1_FD_190353 | JGI IMG/M metagenome (GOLD analysis project Ga0268261, IMG submission 190353) | Nasutitermes corniger P1 segment gut microbial community from laboratory colony in Florida, USA - Nc150 P1 (SPAdes) (version 2) | ecosystem: Host-associated > Arthropoda: Insects >...
CACCACAGTCGGTAGGACTCCTCTGGACGAGTGATCAGCTCGTCGCAGAGACCTCTACCTGACAACACACAACACTCACAACAGACAAACATCCATGCCCCCGGCGGGATTCGAACCCACATTCTTAGCAGGCGAGCAGACGCAGACCTACGCCTTAGAACGTACGGCCACTGGGACCGGCATACAGGCTGTACTGGGTTATTATACAGAGTGAGCATAAAGTCTTTCCCTGATAACAAACATTTATTACAAGAAAATTACGTGGAATACAAAAGAAGCACATGTACTAATGTGTTGTAAAAAACTTCTTGAGTTGAGTTATATTTTGAAAAAAAAATATGTTTGTATCCTACCTAGTTTTCTTGTAACAAATGTTTGTAATCAGGGAAAGACTTTATGCTCAACCTGTATTTCTATCAGACTTGCTGTTGTTCCAAGTTCAACTTACGTATCACATAGCTATCTCTAAGATTCAAACTTTAAACTTGTTTCGTATATTGTTATAGCCCTAAAAACTACTGACATAATATATGTGAAAAAAGCACATATTTGGTCTCGTGGCACACCGCGAATGCTTTATTCAGGGACAAAAACTTTATTTGAAAAACGCTGGCCTGAGGCCTTGATAATGCTTCGATATTCTGCCGTTTGCACAGTGAGGTTTCTTGCTTGGTTGTAATTTATTATATACTCGTACGTCCTCACACAGCAAAATTCGCGTCGCTTACTACGTCTGTGAGCAAAGTGCTCATTCAATTTCTGATAGCCTACTGTGCCAAGAATTGTTTAATGGCAGTGTGATTACGGTTAAGACCTAATTGCTCTAGATAAACCTAAGAAGTCAAAACTAAGCAAGGAGAACCACAATTCACCAAGAGAATAATAGAGAAACATCATCATCTGTCACGAGTTAGGCCTCAACAGACCTGTTTAGGTCCCATCTAATAGTCTCTTTAAAGGTCTTCCCGTCGTCTTTGCCAATTTGGTGTGAAAGAAAATTAAGATACGTTACAGTGTCAGATATTTCATTCTTGACGACATGCAAAGTAAAAGATGCTACTTCTTTAGGCCTCAGTCGAACGAGAAATAACAGATGTCAGTGAAATGTGCTGTATGTCCAGAAATCAATGTTAAGCAGCCTTTACGTAACCCATGAATGGCGGTAACGTGTGTTGGTAGTTTCAGCTGCAGACGGACCACCTGCCACATACATCGCAGTAGACGTGGTGACTCTGCTTTAACCAGAGAGAGGCATGTGTCGTTTCAGAGGAGGTATTCACTTTCAAAAGCAGTGAGCAGGAAACCTGAACGTTATAGAATATAGCCTATTTATTTTATACAGTTTACTAAATTATGTGTAGAGGTGCAGCCAGGTCTTCCTTCGCTTCTTTTCCTATTGTTATCTTTCCCTGCTAGTGCAGCAATGAAACGTCAAACTTTGTTTCCAACTCACTCTATATACATCAGATGTGACCTTCATTCGCCAGATATTGGGTCCATGCGATACGAGCGCCAACGGACTTCAACCACACAAAATGGCTAGACGCGAAAATACGCAACAGCAGCGCCGCCTACGTCTATTTCTATATACGTCCAGCCCTTTTGTGAGACACACGTCATGAACGGATCCCTTAGTTCCATTCCACCGTAAATTTGGTGGCTCCAAATAGACACAAGCTCATTCAAAGCGATAGAGCTGTAAACGTGCTGTTGACTTCAATTAATCTGAATTTCATCACGCCTGTATTGATCTTGTACAAGCACTGTACGTGTAATAAATTACGAAAATATCTAGGGTGTAAGTAATTACATAAAACATCAAACTTATTTAATTCGTTACCAATTTAAGGATTAATAGCCAAACAATTCCTCTAGATAAACCTAAGAAGTCAAAACTAAGCACAGGAGACCCAAAATTCGCCTAGAGAATAATAAAGAAAAGGTTAAGAACAAATACGTGTCTGTCAGTAAAAATAACAGAAAAAATAGGACAATCAACATCATCATCCGTCACGAGTTAGGCCTTAAGGGATCTTTTTCGGTCCCATCTAATAGTCTCTTCAAAGGTTTCTCGTCGTCTTCGCCAATTTGTTCTGTAATTGAGCATCCTATTTTGGCATCCAGTTGTTGCTCACTACAATGAAGTTAATAATGAAAACAACTAGGAATATTTACGAGTTTGTAGTTCATTTAAGGACTATAAGGAACCATAAACTGTCTAATAATCAAATGACAATAAATAAAAATTAAAGAGAATGTAGAAGGAAAGGGCCATCGACTAATTTAAGGTAATGATGTAGACACAGAAGAACGATTTTCACTTTGGCAATTGTGGAGCAGAAGACGGGAAGTCAGATGTTTGTGACCACTAATTGGTGTATTTCATTTGCCAAAATACTGGGCTTTAGTTCAGTTGTGTATTGTTCCTGCATGTTACTATAAATACTCGTTTTTTCCGTTGTATTCTATCTGGTTACAAGTGTACTTAAATTTGAATTTACACTTGTTATAAAATTAACACCTAGCAAATAGCGACCATGGAGTGATAGATTCCGTGACAGAGACTTTTATATTTGACGGAAACTGTAAGTTTTCTTCTCAAAGACAGACCTTACGCTGTTAAAGTCCAGGCCGTTCAGAGTGTCGACAGGAGTACTATTCTGGCGTCTTCCAGTAAGAATTGAGAAAAAATACAAAAAGTCGTAGTGGGGATAGTCGGTCTTCCATTCGAGATTCTAACCAAGGTAATTTTCAAATACAAATCAGAAGCATCACCATCTGAGCCAATCTGTTTGGCACGAGAAATAAATGCAAAACACAGAGTTGTATTATGCAGGTCAATAAAATATATTCTGGCGACTAAGCTAAATAAGACTCGTTGCCTTTTTCCTTTACATGTACGTATACATCCCAATTTAAATTATAAGTGTTAGGATGGAACAGTATTTTGTTGACGGACGAATGAAAGCCATGTTATACAATCAGAAACTTTGTCTTGGCGGGTAACGTATTCTGGTACGTTACGCCTTGAAGAATTATCAGATGTTACTGACGTTTCGCAGATTCGTAGTAGTTTTATCTAGGGGTTGAAGGGGACTGCGAGGGCTGCATGAACCTGAAGATATCGGCAATAAGATCCTTTGAAAGTCCGGTAACATTTGCCCTTCGTCAATGCACAACTTTCCAGAAGATTTCAACTTTCAGCAACACAGCTGTAAGAACTTTAAATATCATAAGACACATAAGATTAGTGTAAGGACACTTAAGGGGTTAAATGTGCTAATGGAGGAGGAGAAAAGCGAAATTGTAAAAATAATTGTGAAGAAGGGCATTCTTTCATAGAGATTGGTTGGAAAATCACCGCAGTAATGAGGATGAAACTTTCAGCACGGCGTTAATTATTTGCACCACCTCCTTTTACATTAAATCTTGCACCTTCCTTCGAGACAATTTAAAGATTTCGCGAAATTAATACGAAAACAGTAAATATTCAATGGCAATGTGGGGGAACCACATACAGAGGGTAAAAATTGTGATAAATGATAATATTATTGAACAAGTAACAGATTTTAACTACCTGGGGTACTGTATATCAGAATTTAAAAATGATGTAGAAGATAAATTGCAAACTTTTAACAAAATAAACGGAGCAATAAGGAGACATTTTGGAAAACAAATGAATAAAGAAACAAAGTTAAGAATTCACAACATTACAGCTAAAGCAGCAATGAAATTCGGAAGTAAAACCTGGGTACTGAAGAAAAGAGAGGAACAACGTTTAGAAGCAGCACAGATGAAATTTTTAAGACACCTTCTTGGAATAACAAAACTAGATAAAGAAAAAAACCCGATGTATTAGGGAAAAACAGGAGCAGAGAATATAGTAAGGGAAATAAAACAGTACCAGGAAAAGTGGCTACAACACATACAGGGGATGGATACAAACAGGATACCTAACAAGAACTACAATATAAACCAAAAGACGAAGACACATAGGACGACCGAGGAAGAGATGGAGGGACCAATTTCATTTTGAGGATACAAGGAACAGGAACGGGAATCCTTCCTGAACATGGTGATGATGAACAGTAAATATTTATTTACACAATATCTTGTTCCAAATCAAAACGAGTGTAATGTTAAACAGTACGGTTTTGAATCATGGCCAACTCTGAATTTTGTTCTTAACAACAAAGAAACTGCAACGTATACTACAAGAGAGATGTACCAAAATTCTTACGCGGTTTTGAACGGCACTTAAGCGTAAAAATGTTTCCGAAATTTCGGATTTGTATGACTATATGAACGATAACTTCATGACAGGCGCTGTATCAAAATGTAACCACGATTCAAAAAGTATATACAGGCAAACGAGAAATAGTCACAAAACTGTCGACCAAATTTCTGAAGGTAAGAAGCCATTTATTTGCAAGCGATAATGTTAAAATTGATCCTAAAGAATTTGTATTCAGTGTTCAGACTAGATTCGTTTGCCTTAGGATAGGGAAAAGTTATTGTAAACACGGTAAAGAAGTTTCGGACTCGAACTGGCAAGAAGAAAAGTAACTGAAGAAATAAAAGAAGCTCAAAAATTAAGCAAACAAACGCGCCAGCGCAACATCAGCACCTCCATACTCAACGTTAAAATCCGGAACCAACAACGATTCTCCCTTCCCTACATCAAAAGCGGCGGATTTCTTGCGTAAGTTAGGGATTAAATTCGCAAGAAAAACGGTTCCGCACGCCGTTAGTAAATGTAATGAAACTGCCGTATTTAAGATTACAACTTTTAACGACATATTTTACATATATGCCAATTAGTAACTTTTTATGCCTTTGCGGCAGGCGTTGCTGTTCTGGATCCTTACACCAAGAACACCACTTTTCTTAAAACGCCAAGGAGCGTCAGAACGGACTTATAATACAAGGTGTAAGAATCCAGAAGAAATTAGATTCCGTACTATGATGTAAGTGAAATTCTTGTATACATATTTGCTTTTATACTTGACTGCGGGCATTCGAAACGATCGTTCACAGTCCTGTGCATACGCAAATCGACTAGTATTTCTGATGCATTACATTAGCGACCAGATCGTTAAATTACTATTTTTGAACTATTCTATAAATTCGGCCTTTCAAAGCAATGATTACACGGGACTGCTTTGTTTATCCTCGTTCTATGGCTGGAGGACGCAGTTTAATCGTCACTGTCCGAGTTCACTTTGATGGGCCCTACTCCAAACATCCGGACTCGCATTTAGCAAACATGTACACAAAGAGCTGAATCGTTTACTTTGTCGTGTGTTTGTATTTGAATATTATCACAGTGCAAAATGTTTATGTGAAGATGTGGCAGATGGTTCCGGGTGCTAGAATTATTAAAGTCTGCAGATTATGGATAACTGGTTTGAACTGCGGTAAATAAAGTGCGAGGAGTAGTCATTTCCGAATTACGGAACTTGCAGTACACTTGATTGTTACTTTGGTTACGGTCTGTTGTTTTGGTTTCTTCTAAACAAGACGTTTCAAAAAATAAACATATATATTCGTCGTCTGACATGAAGCTTGGTTTGGGAAAAAAAAGCATGGCGATGGACACTGTCCAAATAATCACATTTATTGTTAAATAACCACCCCAGAAACATTTTGACTTAGCTTGAGAAACAACTGATATCGGTTATGTTAGACTCCGTGCAGCGTTATCGTCAAATTAATGAGTAAAACGCATAGGCCAAATTTACTTCAGACATACATATTACATCAAGATGATTTTCTTCTGGGTTGATCGGTTGTGTAATTCGGTAGAGGTGTACGCACCTTTGAAGGGAATCCCCTGGTCCAATTTACAAGGTACAAAGACGATCAGGGTAGAAAGTTTTCGCAAAACATTGATACCAACTTGTCAAACTACACGCGTCTTAATCGTCTTTCGTGGGAAACACATTAATGCGAATATTCTGCTAACAAAATACAACATGTGTAACATTCGTTATTAAACGTCTGCATTTTGGCTAATTTAGCTAAATTTAAGAGAAACACGAGTGACGAATGTGGTTCAGTACAAATTATCTTTCTGTCATTTTTTATATATTTCACAAAACTATACAGCAGAATTGTCTGAAATAGTACAATGAAATGAGTACAAACTCAGGCAACAAATATTTTAAATATGGGTTAGCAAACTAACTACTCATAGGACTAAAATTATTATATCCCATAAAAGTTATCAGAGATGTGCCAGATTTGGAGTATTCAAGCGAGCATACTTCGTTTGCTACTAATATGTATATTTACACAGTTATGATTTGGGGTTTATACTTTGTCGTTTTATAAGAATTTCCTTGTGGAACAGGCGATTTATAATATGTTTTCTTTAATGTAATCAGTTTTGCGTGTTCATCGAATTATCATTGATAGATGTGTATTTTACTTCAAATTCAACCCATACGTTTCTGTGCTGTGTATGTCCTTCAACATGCTCGGTTAAGTCAAAGTATGTTACAGACTACATGTGTGCGTATGTCTTTTTTAAAAATTTCATTCAATATTATCCGCATAGCCAACCACCAAAAGCGCTGAAAAGAGCGATAAAGTAGCTTCTAAAGATATAACCTACACAACGCGTACACACTTGATGAAGCTTAGTAAGTGCGTGTCCAAGTTTAAACATTAATTAGGCTTTAATGTGATGAAGAAGCTTGTGGCATAAAAGGAACGTCAGCGTGATGAAATTCTGGCTCGCATATAAATACTGGTTTATTAGCAAGTTAAAAATTCCAGAAAGTAACTACCAGCAACAACAGACGAGTGGGTCACTGTGTGTATAGGGATAGTATAGGATCATATGGATTTAAAATGAAGAGCATGGTGGAAAATTTCCCCGTGCCTACCCCGTCTTATCTACACGTAGCTAACCCTCACGTCAACACCAATTTCAGATGATCTGACATGACGCTAAGGAAAGAAGCCCTCGTGATTATTTAGTTGTGTGGTTTGGTCGATATATACCAGAGTTCAAATTGCATTAAACAGAAGTTTTGTTCTCGTTAATATAGTATAAATTTCCATACGTTAACTTGCTACGGTCATGAGTTAAATGCAGAATATTTTTAAGCAATGTATCGGGTCCTTTTAATGGAGCCAGTCTCCCACTCCAGATACAGAAGGTGGCCAATCATTTGGAATCTTGTGTAATTTTTACAATAATAAATCATCATCTTAAAACTTTCGACCTCAAAATTCCACATTTTTAAATTATATATTTGCAGCCATCCTTATCTCCTTGTAGAAATCACAAAAAGAACGAAGTAACAATCCGCATACAATAAATGAAAATTCTCTAACATTTCTTATTAACAATATGATATTTCTATACAGGCACAGAAAACTTAAAAGACTACCGTTTAAATTCCATAGCCACCACGGCTAATCTACATTGACCATACAAAGTACACTTCACCCTCAAAAAGGTCACCACCAGATATCAACAGCAGATCTTCCAGCAAACACGCAAAGCAATTTTACTATGTTTAATACTCAATACGTAAAATATAACATCCATACTTTATCTTAATAATATATTTTACATAGAATTACCACGAATATTTGAACTACTATTTGTAATACGAGATCTCGTAACTTTTGAAGCACAAAAAATTGTACATGCAAACCACTCTGAAGACTAGCCTGAAGATGGCTCTGTATACGAGCCAAAACATGTAGCTAGAAATACAACTAAGACTTTTAACAAACTGAGAGTTGTGTATGACAATATAATTTTATAATTTTACATACATATATTGCGTGCAGGTTGAACATTCTAATTCAATCAAGGTAAATGTGCATGTAAGGCGACAAGCAACAAGGTGACTGATTTTGGCTTATCTAGAAGATCAGAGTGTGAGAAAAATTCGTGCTGATCATTAATAAGCTCTGCAGCGGTACTTTGGAATTCTAGCATTATAATATTGTATTAAATGCTGTCAAGAGATTAAAGTACAGATGGTTACAGAAAAACGAACCTATGCTGATGCTGATAAATGGACGTTCTTCTCAAATCATCTGCTCCTGCATACCAAATCATTCTGTGTCGCTGCTCAGAAGACGGTAATTTTGATACACCCTAAGACTTTCGTATCCTATAAAATCTTGTAGCTGATTCCAATGTGTAGTGTGACAGTTTCAAGTTTTCCTTGTTTTAGAGGTACTCCGCTAATATTAGTAATGTGGTGATTTGTAACACCTTGTAGAATTGTGGGTACTGACTGACATTTTTATAGAATCTGCTATCTTCATATAGAGTAGAAGAAGGAGACAGTATCTCCGAAAGGCCGAGAACCGCCCACAGGTCTGAATGGCACAGTAACGTAAACCTTCAAAGCGTTGAGACCGCAGTCTCGTACACTGTGACAAATACTTATCTGGATATTCATATCCATATGTGAACATCTCATCCTCTCAGTACACGACGCAAATTCCCATTCAACAATCCACATTTATTCACAGTTATAATTATTTGAATATTAAATATATTTTAAACTAGATATTTGGACTCTCAGACTGCCATGCCTGATAATGAAATATTTCTTTATCCTATACATAGATTAATATCTATTTTTTTTTCTGTGGCGCTGCGACCCAACGCGGGTCATGGTCTCCGTATTCTTGAGGTTTCTAGATCACACAAAACAGGGCACCACGGTCGGTAGGACTCCTCTGGAAGAGTGAGCAGCTCGTCAACAACACACAACACTCACAACAGACAAACATCCATGCCCCCGGTGGGATTCGAACCCACGATCTCAGCAAGCGAGCGGCCGCAGACCTACGCCTTAGACCGCGCGGCCATTGGGACCGGCAACATCTAACTATTAATCCGCTAATAGTCTCCTAGTCTCAACCACTCTCCCTGACTACTAAATATAGTTATTTAATTTGATATTCCATTATGATGACATGTCAGTATGTAAAGTTTATGCAAACAATGTTTCATGTTCTGAGAATATAACAGAAATGAAAATCCATTTAATTAACGTTCAATTAATAACCAACAAAGAGGGTAGTAAAGCGAACGTTCAATTAATATCCAACAAACAGGACAGTAAAGAGAAGAGAGACTGATGAAAGTGGACAGAAGTTGTTAGATGAAACATGGAGGAGGGCAGAGAAAGTAGTATGTACATAGAACAAGATGATCAGCAGATAAGATTTACAAAATCCTACGAGCTGGAACTGTTGTCATGTGATAAATGTTTGCACGTCACGAAAGTGAAGGAAAGTGGAAGCACGTAAGCAGCTACACCGTAAGGTTCCAACGCTGCAAGCAATATATTGGATTTTAGAAAACTGCTTAATCATAATATTTTTATTGAAACCAAATTTTAAAACATATAACAAATAAAAACTGAATATGATTACGTAACTTGACGACTGGAGTGTTGTAAGGACTAAACAGTGTGTTTCAAAAACACTAAATACTATTATTAATAAGGATTCCAGCAATATGAGATGTGATGTTTCTTCTTTGGGTAAACAGCCTTCACTCTCACGGGCCAAGTGTACCAAGCAGTCAACTTGTTCTTTCAGAATGAAAGCAAGAAATTCATAAGAAACATCAGGATACATTCACCCAGTGAAGCCGCATCACATCCAAGAAACTATAAATTTAAATTACATTGCTGTGAAAACATTACGAATCACAAATTTAGTGTTTCGCTTTCTTTCAGAGTGAGTGCAATTTTGAAGCCTACGTTAATCAGGAAGTTATTTTACAACTAATCGTAATGGAACATTCTCAAAAATATCGTAGTTTACTAACTGAATGTAATAAAATACTGTTACAAAATAAATGGTGTGACGTATTAGGTTATTTAACGATGCTGTCAATATCGAAGTCTATTAGCGTCGAATGACACGACGACCGATACATAGGTTTCAATTTTTGAGCTTCTGGGTCTTTACGCCATGTCGAATGGTAAATATTCAGGGCCAAGAAGTCCAAGAAAAAACACTGGATTGCTTGATACTGAATAGTAAGACACTACGATCCTCGAAAAGTCAGTAAATATTTACCATTCGGAGAGGCGTGATATCCCATAAGGCTTCAGTCTTCATAAACACCTTTGTAAAAACCTCAATTTTCGCACTCTCACTGTTTAAACTATGGACTAGGTAGCGTACTCTGCATGTATTCAACGTTATGTTGGTCACCAAGTGTATGGTACATGCGTAAAACGTAATATTGATCGCAGCTAGCTTGACATGTTTTTCGAAGTGGTGGGTACATACGTTCGCGATATTGAGCATCAATTGCAGGGTAACAGGCGGCAGCATGATACTGGCCATCTAGTGCAGGTTACATGCATACACCGTAACATTGGTCACCAAGTGTCAGGGTGATATCGGTCACCAAGTGTACGCTGCACGCAGTCGGCGTGATATTTTTCACGATGTGTAAGCTACGTGCGTTCAGTGTGGTATTCGTCACCAAGCGTAGGCTGTTTACAATTAACGTGACACTCTTCACAACGTGTAGGCTACATAAGTTCCACGTGATATTAGTCACTAAATATGGCGTGCATGCAGTGTGGTCACTATGTGTAGGCTGTAAGCAGTCAGAGATTTTAATCACTAAGTGTATGGTGCATGCCTTCAAGGTGATAATGGTCACCACGTGTGGCGTACATGCAGTCAGCGTCTTACTGGTCACCAAATGTAGAATGCATGCAGTCAATCATGAAGAACAGGCTGCATGCCTTCAGGGTGATATTGGTCACCACGTGTGACGAGCACTCCGCCAACGTGACATTCTTCACCAACTGCAGGCTTCATGAAATCAGCAAGAAACTGCATGAAGTGTAGGCTTCATGCGTTCGGTGTGATATTGGTCACCAAGCGCAGCATACTGCGGTCAGCGTAATATTGGTAACCAAGTGTAGTCTGCGTGCAGTGTTGGTCACCAAGTTTAAAGAATGTGTGAAACATAAGTAAATTTCTTATATATACGTGTTTTATACCAATGACATTCAGCGATAAGGCTATCACGTTGGTACCTTGCAGTATGGCTATATTATCGGAAGTGACGCCATGTGGTTTAGTACATGAACTTCGTGCACTGCATTCTTCACTATAGTATACTACAATTACGATATGAATGGAACGTAATCATAAAAATAATACGAAAAGTACAAACATTTTGTTCAGAGTATTATACACAGTATTATATATATATATATACTTGTTTAGAGTGCCGAGAATGAGAGCGAGCAGTCGGGAAGAGCCCTCATCTACTAATATTACGCATCGACGAGAGAATATGACAGCAAAATTTGAGTGCAATGATATGCAAGAAAAACATGTCCTAGTGCCACTTCGTTCACCATAAATTCCACACAGAATGCACTGGAACGTATCTGAGTCCCCGATCCCCAATGAGAGGCCGGCGACTAACCGCCTAAGCCATGGCATGGCCCCTGGGGTAAATGGGTAGGATTAAATTAAAACTAGCCTCAAAAAACAGTTCGTGAGAATAAGTGATGAATTCACCTAGCTCCAGTTAAATTAAAAATGGGGCTTTTATGACAACAGTAATGAAAATTCGGATACGTAAATGGCATAGATATATTGACACGTTTATAGCCTGTTTAGCGTCACAAGGAAGGATTCTAGTGGGCCACAACAGACACACAAAACAAACCAGATAATTTTGTTCCTGAGTGGTGACCATATCAGTAGGGTACTAAGAGAATTACACCCCCTCTTCACTAACACAAAAAAGGCCAATGACGTTGTCGAAGACTTAACCTGAATTTCCCATGCATGAAGACGTTTATATGCTGTATGAATAATAAATGCTCACCTTCATCCACTTTACTTGATGGCTACGAACACGAAAATCATAGCGACTGTGGTCGCACTGAGCGAGGGTTGGAGCGGAGCGAGAAAGAGAACTGACTGTTCTTTCGCACGAGATGACTTCTTCCTAGAGAGGGGTCGAGCTTTATTTTACATGTCTGATTGAGAAGCAAGAGGGGTCATTAGAATAATGGCGGATGTGACACTAAGTTTATTACGACATGGACTCTCCTCTGAAATTATGCTCTAGTACAGGCACTGACTAGTACAAACCAGTGGCCTGCAGGACCGTCAGACTTGTTGACTTAAGCTTTTGTTTGCGAAACTGTTCTTCGCTTAGTTGGTCATGAAATTTCACGCAATGTTTTACTTGTGTTCAGAAGAACCCTCCGTTGGTTCCTACTCTGGGAATGTTGAATCCATCTACACCTTACACATTGTTCTCCATATACATTTTAGTATTACCCTCGTTCAGCTTCAGACGATGCAGAAGAAGCAAGAGTCTCTCACGTGGTCTGGGTTTGCAGGGATAATGTTCATTCGGGTTTTGAATAATCTTATCGAAGGTCTCCGCTGGCGCGAATAAGAAGTCTTGAAATACGTCTGTTTTAAATGGCCAAATGTCAATGTTCGTAAACGAGCTCTCGCCATATAAAATGGCTGCAGCTTTCCCATATGCAGCGATAAAGAGTGAACGATTATTTTACTCACGACATTTCTTCCAGGATTATGTGTTCCCTGACGTATGAAAAGTCACATCCATAGGTGAAGTCCAAGTAGAGAGAAAAGTGGTTGACACAAATTGCAATGCCATTCTCTCTTTCAAAAGAAACCGCGTCCACATCGTGAGGCTGGAGTGTCCGTTGGCAATGCGTAGGACACTGTCTTCATAACTGTGTTTTACAAATGACTAAAAATGCTTCAGCCACTGTAAAATCTCCTCCCGCGTCATCGAATCGACCTCATAAGATATTACCAGTGGCGCTTCATGAATTAGCTCATTTTTAACTTCCGTTGAGGAAAAGCAAAACTGGAGGAATGCAAAGTCAAACTAAATGCATGCAGTCGATCAAAGTCATGTGGAAAATTGGAGGTTTGTACAAATATCTATTGTTTGCTGGAAGGCTGATGAATTTCATCATCCGTTTTGTATGTACTAGTCGGTGACGCTTTATATACCTTAGCTTATCACCATACACTTCGACGAATGTTGTTACCTGAGGTTTATTCAAAGCCCGTGGGATACTGAAACAAACCCAGGATTTCCTCAAGCAAATATCGGGATTACAATATTAAAATTCCACTATCTAGCAGCACCCAGCAATTTCTTTTTCACATCTAAACTCATGTTCTGTTCCATTTTTTCTCGTCAACTGCTATGCAGTCTGCCTTAATTTTGTGCTTGTTAATCCAGACAAATAAGACCGTTTCGATTTATCCTCGCATTCCGCTTTATGGCGGTCTCTCCTAAGTGTTTAAGTATCCTACATTTAACCACGCTGTAAACATCTCAGAGTATACAGCGTCGAATGGTGAGATGGATGATGAAGTATGGATACGAACTTACGAGGAAACTAATCTTTATGACACTTGGAATTATTCTCGGGCATTTCGAAACCTGAAGATGACTGTTACTACGGGAAATAACTACCCAGTGACGCGGCATCATATTCCAGAACAGAAGCCACACCCATTTGTCTAAAGGAACCGAGGAAATGCACAAAGAGAATTTGATAGGAGGAGTCCAGGCGCAGATTCAAACTGACATATCCCAAATAAAATAATAAATTTTACCGCTTGCTCTGTTCCTCTTTACTTCATCACGCTAATGAGCCTCGTGTTCTTTAAAGTCCCTTATTACGTAATTTCTCCATCTTCCAGTTACTTTCCCTCTCTTGGTACTAATATTTCCTGTTCTCCAACATCCCAATCTGTGAAAGATTTGAAACTTTTCGGCAAATACATACATTAAAATTCTCTCTGGTAAACAGCCATGTTACAGTTTGGTTAAAAAAGACGTTTCGGGGATATCTACTCGGGTCATGGAGACAAAAGTTTACGGTACTGTTTCAGGAAGCAATCATTCAGTCATTTCATTTAAGAATTTTCTTTGAAAGAAATGTACTTACAGATAAATATGCAACATCTAGTTTTACAAATTCTAGAATACTTTGGTGTACGTCTACATAGTTCATGGCTTGTAACTATCGCCAGTTTCCAGACACGAAGGTTTTACCTAACAAATTCAAATTCAAATTTCAAATTCCATAATTCTATTTACTTCAGTAAACCTTATTTCCTAATACGCAGTCTTCCTTTGATGGGTCGCATGCGACACACTTATTGTCCTTTAACAATTATTTTTCTCTTATGGGTTCACAGTCAACATATAGCGTAATTTTATAACTGTAATAATTGGAGTTGCTATATAATGCATGGAATGGTTCCAGCTTACTTGTACTTCATTACGAATGATTAAGTCGCAGTATCTTAGCACACGCCCTTTAGCGTTCATAATTTGTCTTGTAAATGCCATTACTCTGCGCAAACATAAATAAACTACGACCTTGTTTGAAAGCTGGTACAAGCTGGCTAGCGTTTCTTGCTGTTTGTGACGCCATAGTGATAACGTGTTACGTCTTAGTCATATAAATTCCCTGAATATATCCAGTTACCTAATATCCCTTCCAGAAGCAGGAGGCACACTTAAAAGAAACTTATTTATGTCGCAGCATTGATAATATTTTACGAATATCTGCACTATGTATTCTAAAACACTCTCTGTATTATCAACATTAATTAATGACATAAAGTGGTAATTAGAATATGTTACGATAGGCACAATTGTGGTATATGGTACATGTAATGTGCTAACCACAAGGAGGCCATTAAAATATCAATTTTGACAAACGTTAAATATGAGTGTTGTAACTAAATTACTGTGTACAATAAATTAATACAGACAGTTCCACCAAGGATAGGATTTCTGGCTGCGTGCATATTGTTTAATGGGATAAAAACATTTCATTTTGTTAACGTAACAATATTTTGAACACTGTGTTCAATAACGACATTTCAGTCTCAAACGTATAATACTCATGATGTCAAATAAACAGATTTGTTTCATGTTGTGCCGATTTTTAGAATAACTGAATTCTTTTGAAGTAAGAGCATTAGAGACTGCGACGATACAGTGTTTCATGATCATTGCAAAACACGTATACAATCAGTTGTTAAAGTCTTCTCTATATACGAAAACATTCTGGTCTTTAATTCATCACTCAACAGCAAAGACTTCATTTAGTTAATCACTCTACACAGCAACAAGAGTACGTTACTGTTAGAGTATAGTTAGTACATTATTAACTGCGTTAATCTTTCTATTATCTAACAATTATCTCACTACTTTTTGCATTTATTTTTAATTTAACGATGCTCTCCGTGTCTCAAAACACATACCTACGAATATTATGAAGTTGAAAGACTAATAATTTCGGAAAAAATGTCGACGGAAGCGGTCGTGGCTTAATTTAAGGTACTATCTCGACACATGACTGAACGAACTGATACAAATCACAAAACCGGTGTCTGGGCCGATATTTTTATTCAGGATCTCCCCAAAGATGGAGTGCCAGTTACCGCAGTACACAGAAAATACGAGATCCTATTTCGAAAATGGCTACAATGCAAATTAATTTTAAAGGGTCAAGAAGGACACAATTTTGTCAAGATTATTGTTGGGTGGAAGAAGGATTTGATGTAATGAATATAACATGCAAAATACGAATGAAGGAGGTTCCTGTCACAGAGTTATTCATGGATATGAGCAATATACTTATTAGTAAGTATCTCAGGTAAAACGCTACTAGGTTACAAATGATATCTGCCTCGCAGTTGTTTCAAACAAGCACGATATACTGTCGCTAATAATGCCATTTAACCCTTAAAGTTTTCAAAGCACAGGAATAAAGTTTATATAGCAGTTGCGTTGATAATAAAGTCCGCATTTTACCTCCACAGCGTGCTGATTGGTTTCGTATTATTCTTAAAACAAGCAGCAAAATTTTCACTAGACAGCATATACTGGTGGGTCCTAATAACTGAAACTGCTTGCTGTGAGATGAGGTACAAATTGTACCTGTGCGTGCGTGCAATTTAGCTATCGAGCTTCAGTTGGTACAAGGATATACTTTGGGAATACTGATACGAACATGTGAAATGTCGATTTTTACATTCACACCGTGCGCCTTGATATTATCAAAGGTTTTATTCACCAACGCACTGTCTACTCCTGAACAGTGCGACACACACACACACACACACACACACACACACACACACACATCAACAAGGACACTACTAATATATGCAGCCACATCACCACCGATTTTAATCATACACCGATGTAACATAATTGAATGTTTTAACAAAGTGTAACTTTAGCAAGTACGGATAATGAGCTCCCTGCAGATGGTGGGCTTGCACCGAAACATGTCGGAGCTATTTTAATGTAAATGTTAATATTGTTTTTAAGACAATCACTTGTGAATTCGTTGGTGAATAAAAAAATTTTGATAATGTGAAATGGTGTCTCACTCTTCATAGGAAAGGTTACTTGTAATAATAATAATAATAATAATAATAATAATAATAATAATAATAATAATAATAATAATAATAATAATAATAATAATAATAATAATAATAATA
>Ga0268261_10001390_pt1 | contig 16561 bp, 4 predicted proteins | sample TergutNc150P1_FD_190353 | JGI IMG/M metagenome (GOLD analysis project Ga0268261, IMG submission 190353) | Nasutitermes corniger P1 segment gut microbial community from laboratory colony in Florida, USA - Nc150 P1 (SPAdes) (version 2) | ecosystem: Host-associated > Arthropoda: Insects > Digestive...
CATCAAGAATGGGTGCTCCATATATATATATGACATTAGTCGCCTAAGGGTTAATGTATTAAAGAATACAAACAATTGTTTAATTGTTTGAGAAAAAGTGTTAAAGGTGATTTTACACTAAAGTAATAATATTTGCCTATTCGTACTTTTTATCTCTAAAATTACAGCTAATTACGACCTATCCGCAAAGCATTTACTTTGTACACACTGCATAGGGAACGTACAATACGGAAGGCTAATTCTATATACTTAGGAACTATTGCACAAATTCCTCAACTCTTCCGGCTATTTGACAACAAAGTCCAACACTTTAAGGTGGAAGAGGAAGATTAACTTTCTCCAGGTCCAGTACTTCGAAATATCGCATTTAGAAGCGTTAAACTCTCTTTATATGATATATACCAGTCTGTGTAATATATTCCTTTCTTTAAGGCAAACATTTGAGTGTTATGGAGAATTTTAGCTTAAAGTTGCAAACGTAACTCGTAAAGAAATAATTGGTCTCTCTTGTACCGTACGTGTTGATCAAGGAACTGGGTGATGCAAGATAAATATTTGAAAAATGCTTATTAAGTATTCATAACGAACTCCCCCCCGCCCCTATCGCATCTGGAGTTAAGGGATTACAGGCTACTATAACGCTTAAAAGTCGATAGTACTCGCGCAACTGCTGACTGCTCCAGGGACTGCTATACACGCGAAGGAAACCGCTGGCGTCGCATTTCGAGCCAGCAAAACAAAACGTAAGTATTACAGTCTCGAAGAGCCCGTACAAACACATTTCTCAGGAGAACACTTGTACCAAGAGGAATGACGTACGTACGCTGACAGTTTAGGATATCGCCAGAGGCGGTCAAAAATTAGGGTTTATTGTTTTATTGTAGGTTTTATATTGTCAACTCTAACAAGAATAGTTCAGTTTTGACTGTACTGCGCCCTCACTGTTTTTGCACGCACTCCCAGCCACAACTCAGGCATTTATCATATCATGCATCTGGTTGACGGCAGTTCGTGTCCAGTGTTTTAAGGCATTTTGTCATAGCGGACACTTTAGTGCCATCGTTTTTGAACTGTGTTAGCCAAGACCTGACTTCATTGCTCAAATCAGATGACAAGAGCTTGGCGGCGAATTTTCTTGATATCAGCTAATCACCATAGGTAACTTTTGTTACGACATCGTAGGTCATGTTAATATATTTTATGACCCACCCCCGTACATAATTTGTATGTATACAATGTATGCAGGACAGTTAATAGTCTTTGTTGTTATGGTGCTGAAATATAGGAAGCTCTGATGGGCCGACCAAGTAGCTTGGACTTCGGAGAGAAAAATCAAGAAAGAGTCGTGATGGCGGAAAGGGTTTGATCTTTGATGTTGGGTTCATGCTTTTTAAGAACATGAATTTACATAATTACTTGTCCCAGATATCAGACCTGTTTTGAGCCGTCTGAATGCAATCCGAAACTGAATGTTCATTATCGTTTTTCCATGAGCTAGATAACAAGCTCTATTTCGAGCCAGTTAAATCCATTCCACAATCCATTATACAGTTTCTTTGAACTCTAGGTAGTATTAGGTTTTGAGCTACTTCTTAACATAAGCTTACACATTTCCAACCACGACTTTTTCTTACAAGTCACTTCTTCTATTCGAGTTCCCGATTAAAATTTTGCATGCACTTCTTCTCTTCCTTATGCGTGCTTTATGAAAAGAAGTTACTTGCGTGAGAAATAGATGCGAGAAAATGTTTTGTTGGACCTCACGACTTATTTTGTGATAATAAGAGGTGGAGGAAATCGGTTTAAGATCAAGTGTTGATATAAGAAATTATAAATCTGCTAATTATGTTTACTGCATCTACAGCAAATTTTATTCTTCATAATTAAAGACGAAACTGGAAACTTATTTACAAATCTCTGAGTAGTTGCGGTATAGTAAGTTCTTCTTTTTCATTGTATTTGACGATGTAACCGACCATGAGCTGCTTCTGTTCTCGGAGACGCTTTATAGACCAGGAAGATAATCTGTAATACAGTAGAATTCCACTTATCGGGATTAATTTGGACGGCGAGCTATCCGGATATGCAGAAAATCTGGACAATTGGATTGTTCTTTGAAAATAGGCTATATTGGCAGTTTGAAGTTGAAGAAAATTTATACAAACAGCAGTTTTAGGCGACATACTTATTTACGTACAAATAAAACATTATTACATTATTCCTTATATGTATTTGAAGAATGGGGAAAAAATTTAAGCCCTAAAAGATGTAGTACAATTACAGTAAGAAAATGTTTACACGAACGGTCAAGGCGGTTCGGATGAATGGCGATCCGGATAACCAGCGTCCGGATATGTGGAATTCTGCTGTATCTGGAAATGTGTCCAGTTGAAGTACGAGGTTCATGCCAGTGGAGATGTAGTTATTACTTTGCTTTGATCACAGCGCGCCTCATTAAGAGAAAACTTTAGAATATATGAAGCTATTACATACTTCAAAGAGCGCAGCAGGCATTCAGGTCTGGCTGGCGTCCAGCTGCCATCAACATACGTTAGGTCAACAAAGCAACAGAGTACACAGTTCCCGTTGTCGACAAAATAATACTTTGAACGTGTCGACATTTTGCCCAGGAGTCTGAGTGACATGACAATGGTGAAAGTCAATCCAAAATGGCAATTAAAAATTTGCAACACCACCAGAGCTTAACAGCGCGTTTGGTAACAAAGAGGTTCAGGCACTGGCGAGGACAGTCGAATTTTGGTTCTCGATGACTTAGCATACCGATGTGCGACGGATGCTCAATGAGAAAACATGATTCGATCTCTGTCCGCCTACAATTAAATGAGACTTTTGAGTAAAGCAGCACAAGAAGGTTATTTGTAAACGTAAACTGTGATAAAACTTCGATAAGTAAAACATATCATTCTACGTTGGGTAGGAGAGAAGTTTAAAAATAACATTTGTTTCCAAAAATAGCCGCAAGTGTCGTCGTCACAACTACAACTATTTGTACTTGTTGCGACATTACGATGTCCATGAAGTAAGAGTTAATTTCAGTGGTGGAACTGTGAATAAACTAAAACTATTACACAATAAAGTGTGGTTACATCTTTTAAGTCCAGCAACCTCAACCGTCGATTTCGGTTTTGCACCGGAATAATCCCAAGGACAAATATCTTGTTCCCGGGTGAATAACGACAGCTTCACAAGCTGGCAAGGAGCAGAGCAGGTGCGGAGCCTGTATCTGGAATAAATTAATATAAATAATTGTAACACTTCGCCCCATATTTCCGAAAGTAACAAAGACTAACAAACTGGCAGATTTCAATGAATCTGCATATGGTAGACATAGTATAAATTTTGACATGAAATTTTGATTTTGTATAAAATTTGAAGTTCTCACAGCCATGAATGACAAATTTACGATCCACCGTGTTTGGTATACAGACACACAGTGTTTTTATGAGATGTTGTTTCACACTGCCAAATAAGACCATACTCGTAATCTTGATATTTCAATTTAGTTTAGCTTAATTGTAAGTTATTTAACGGCCTGAAGTGCATGTGTATTTCCTGAATGATTTACAAAGTTTTTTTTTCTATTATAAGTATATTATTGTAATGTTAGTTTCTTTAAATACTATTTACATTACGACTCAGAAATCCATATGTGTCTTTAGTACTGTATTGGATGTATCTCGGAAAAGTGTTGACCTGAAATAAAATTTTCTCGAATACGAGTAGGAGTTACAGTTGACTAAGGAAATAGGTCTAATTACATCCATAAGAACACTCTTCCAGAAAGCAGATAAACGAATTCCTACAGTTTACGTAATCTAAAATTTCATTACCGTGCTTACAGCAACAGAACAAGTCCATATTCCGAGAAACACCCACTCCACAGCCATCTATCCTATTTCTTTAGGATAAGTTTTAAAAAGACTTTGCCACCTACATTTGGATCTTACATTCAGATTCTATTCTAACGTTCTTCGGAACAAACAATGCTAGAACTTGTCTTCTTGAATAGAAGTTACAAGCATGCCTAAAATACATGATATGGCACACACTCTACAATTTACAAAAAAAAAAAAAATACTACTAGTGTGAGAGGCAACTGTTTGCCAGCCTTCTGTTGTCGCCTTGCCAGCCAGCAAATACTTATTCGTTTTACGACGGATTGCAGAAATTAGTCAGCAGAAAGGTGGAGTGTATAAATAAAAGTGTGAATTTATGCGTTTCTTTAAATATACAGGAACACATTCTGAGGCATAACGACCGTGAGAGGATTGCCAATGTTTTCTTACGAGGGACATTTCCACGACTCGCATAATCGGGAACCATCGCTGAAGAGTAATGCTGTATTCCCGATCAAAAAACTAACTTACACACAAGGTCGATCGAAGAACGTCCTAACTGATATAAGGCCAGTGTTTGAAATCTACCGTCTTCTGGGACAGTTTCCATTTCACATTAAAGATTCAGGTAATAATATTTATCATCCAGACAGAAAAGGAAAAATCATCTTCATACAGCAGAACTGTTCGTAATAAGCTAACAGTCATTCAATTGATCATGAAATTCCCACGTTCTATGGAATCTGAATGTTCGTTGTTGTGTAAAGAAATGCCGGGCTCTGGTACGTACCCTGGGACAAGTAAATCCAAATCAGTTGTCGTATAATACATGGCGAAAATCTTCCAAATATTTTATTTCTTTAGTGTTTCTCCACTATAATTCTGCAGACTTTTTCAATTATCTCATGCACTGTAAAAAAATCCCCTTTGATTTCACCATGTCTGTAGTAAGATACCTCTTATAAACATTGACCTTTTCGTTAGGCAGTTTTATAGGGTCCTCATCTGACTCCCTCTCCCTAAAATCCACAGTTTCTTCAGATTCTTTTTTTGTTTTTTTCGTTGGTCTTCGTATTCTTCTCCTTCCTCTTCTTCTTCCTCTTCATCATCATCATCATCATCATCATCCCTATCATCGCCATTATCACCGTCATTGCGATCGTCAGCATCATCTACGTGTACAAAAAGTTTCTTACAAGCTGCGCATGTGCAGCATCAAAGTGGCAACAAAGTGTACGCTCGTGGATTTCAACTGATTTGGATTCGGCCTACCACTCACAGTCACATGTCAAAATACATATCCAAAGTCCAGAATGAACGGCTTAAAAGTAATACTTAGGAAAAGGCTGTCAATTTAGCCAGGATGGAAGTGCCTTTTCGCAAAGAGGGTGATTTAGGTAATTCGTAGTAAATTGTACGCACCAAGTAACGGAAAAAAACACCACACAATTTCGGTTTAAGAATTATCAACTGCCACAACTGTTTCAGTTTCCTAATGTTATCCATTATGAATGTAAAAATGTGAATGTTATATTTTTCACACACTGTTTCCATGCAAACATGAAACTTCGTCATGGGTATTTACACTAGTGGTAGCTTTACATTCAAAACTGCGCAAGAATGATGAAGTTACAAAATATTTCACTGTTTTAATGGCAGCACGGGAAAGGGATAGAAAAAAAAAAGACTGGCATTGAGGAAGAAGACAAGAAAAAGGAAGGATTCTCACTTAATTCCAAAGGAAAATTGTCAGTGGTTATTCAACCTAACGTAACATTTTAACTATATAGCTTATATTAAATATACATTTTTTTACACTCGTAGTACACAGAAAGAATAATATAAAGACATTCTAAATAGCTTACTGAAAGATTGAGATTTAAATTTGAAATACTATGGCACTAGAATTTAAAGTCTGCTTTTGTTGTGGCGAGAGTAGTCTGATGGGACACCTGACAAAAATCAAGTATTCGCAGATTCTTTATAATGCTGCTCGTTAATATATTTTCCTTTTGTATTATATTTTTGTTCATCGGAAGAAAAACACGATAAAAAATGAGCTTATGTGTGGCCAAACATTGAAGCATATTGGGTTACCCCGACTACATAATATGAAAATAGCATCTATGTGGCCCTGCATTATGATAGATCACCTGTTTCTTCGGTCCCTCTTGCTGTATTGAATTTCTTGTGACTGTCTCGTAAACGGCGATGTATTCACAAACGTTACGGAGGCCTTTATGTGAATGTCAGAATCTTTGTCGCATTATAACCAAACTTGAATCCGCCCGAAAAATATGAGTAAAAATTAAAAAAGTTTTGCGAAAAGCCGTTTGGTGAAAGCCAAATTGTTCCATGCTTAAGCACATAATGAAACTAATGGTCCCTTTCCACCACAGTCTTCGAAAGAGTCTAAAAAGTGCATTTGCTGCAGGGTTATGAACATAAGGAGTTCTGAACTGGCTAAGGGTGGTTCGGAATATTTTGTTTATTGACGTTGATGATGATGATAATAATGGCGATTATAACGATAATAGTAATAATAATTTTTTACCATTCAGCGACAATTTTAACTGATAATTTTAAGAAGCGTCGATTGATAGAACAATTACACGGATAATAAATTGTACAGTATGTGGAAGGCAGCAGCCTATCTTCTCTGCCCTCTCAACTAGAAAGAGGAGAAACCACCAAGAGGCAAGTCTTAGTGTGGCCAGAGACCGGGACATCCATAATTCCAAGTAGGAATAATGCTATCACTCTATTGGGTTCTGCTTTTGAAGTCTCTTTACCTCACATCACGAGGTTCATACACTGTGGGACAAGAATAAAAATATTTCGAAGTAAAATGAAAATAAGCAGTGTGAGTATAGCTGCGAGGAAAGAAACTAGACATGCATTGAGGTGCACTCTTAACAGACAGTAGGCTGTGACCATTGTTGTCAAGTACGGAAGTGCTTTGAATATCTCGTTTTACTGTGCCATCATAACCCGGAAAACATTAAAGTATATTTAACAACAAAGTTTGTGTAAATTTCGGGTATAGCCCGACTAAAACATAAGAAAGTGCAGTGATAAGGCTCTAAACAAAGCACAATTATTTAGAAAATTTGAGCCTTTTCAAGAAGGCTGCCAATTGGAAATTCTCCTATTTCAGAAAAATAATCCCTAGTAATTCGTGCCAGAAAAGAAGAAGGAAGAAAAGTCAATAACGAATAATTCATAGAAGTACTGAAAAGTCTGCTAACTGGATTCGAGCTCGTGATGTCAGATTTGGAAAAGAAGCAGTGACTTTTATTGAAACTGTCTTTATTCCCGTAGTGATAAAAGTATGGATCCTTCTATCCAAAAATTACGTTGCTGTGCTCAGTTAACCAAAATTTCCCCTGATCTGGCTATACCGGCAGATCATACTTCCTGAGTTGACAGTGAAAAGTCACCGATGTGACACAAACACTCACACCAGAAAAATATGGCAGCAGGTTTGAATACTGTCAATGCAGAGGAGTTTTCCCAAACGTTTTTCAGGTTTATACGACAGCCGTAAGAGTCTATTTTGCCCTTTGGATCTATTTTGAGGGTACGATTAAAAATTATATTGCCCCATTCATCATTGTTGTTATTACATTTTAGTCTTATTAATTTCTTGCTTCAAAGTTTAAGTGTAATGTTTAGTAGACTATGTCTTCTTAGTATTAAGCACAATGTAGCTTGCAGAGCAATTCCTCTTTCAAACTCTTTCCACTAGGTCATACGATGACTTACAAAATGTTCAGCATTTTGACATTATACAGTGTGATTATCCAAGGAGGCATGGTAATAGGAGGGGCACTCGTGTGGAAACAGAGGATTGATTATATCAAACAGGAGAACCCGCATTTCGGGCAAGTGATGGTTGAAGCAACATTTCTTGGTGCGCTGGTAGCGCTTTTCATGTTGCCGTTTGCTACCCTGCTGGAGTCCAGTAAAAAAGCGGAATACCTTTCATCTTTGGCGGATTACCAGGTAAAATATCATAAAATAAGTTATAAATATTGCATGAAATGCTATTTATTTATTAAAACGGCATACACAATGGGCTAACGAATAACTTGGAAGCTTACAGGAGGGTTACACAGATGACATCTATCTGAAATAACAACACTCAAGCAAATGCCTTAAAAAGGTAATGCCAGGGAAGACACCGCATGAGTGAAAAATGTAGTAGAGGGATGTACACATATGTTTCAGTTCTGTTTTGTTAAATTTTACGCAGCTCACTTGAAACAGATTCTGACATAAAAATTTGTTTCCAAGCTACTGCAAAATATCAGTTGGATAGTATTTTCAGACGTAGAATTTGTTTCCATAACAATATCTCAGGTGACTGAGGTTAAGATGTTAAGAATGAAGGGAACACTATATCCGCCCTTCCCTCCACAATGTCTTCATGGCGTACGAACGGACAACTTAACTTTTACCCTTATTGTGTCTCGCATCATGTATAAACATTTCTAAGATGACACGCTTGTTATAAAACGGAGATATTTTGGAAGGATATTACCGTAAATAAGTCATATGCGCCACCCGGATACAAAGATGAAATTTATATCTTTTCGGATTTGCTTGACCCTGAAAATAAAATAACACGATCCTTCCAAACGTCGGAATTACTTGCCCAACATCACGGCGTCATATAAAAGAAGACTGCAGTCTCTAGTGACACCGATACGAAGACACCGAATCTCGAAAAGAATTAATTTGACAGCTCTTTGTCTAGCAAAACAAGCAGAATTATTGCCCCCTAGCTTTATTGTGCAGACAGACAAACGTGACTAAGTTTCTTTATGGTTTTGCGCAGTCAACAGGCGAATTCCAGAATATTAGACTAAATTAAAACCCTGCCGCTTCCTGTCGCATTATTTAGATTTCGTCCTTTACGAATAACTCTAAAATTCCAAGCTACATTTCCCGCTAGTGATAGCGCTGTTAGGTCAAAATACTATAAAAATGTAAACAAGACAGGCAATGCTCTTATAACGTAAAACTGAGGGTCGTTCGTGCAAATATTGTTGCTGTGGAAAAGCTATAAATATTAAAAATTCTGAATGTGTGTTTTGCAGCCCTTGGTGTCCAGCATATAATGCACATACACCATATTGTCATCTGTGGTCTGTCCCGCTCTACGGTATTTTTCCACCTTATCTCACAAACGGCATGATTTAAAAAAAACGGACATGAAATGTATATTTTTATTTTCTCTACAATGCCTGACCGAAACATTCCTCCTTCTGAGAAGAACTGAGCCAGATATGGTCAAAGTTTGTATTAGTCTCCATGTAAAGTACAGGTTATTTTTATCCTATTGTAACGAAACTTGTGTTTTCTGGACAGATTCTCGAAAAATACTCAAATATCAACATTTATGAAAATATATCCATTTGCAGATGGGCTTTTCCATACGGACAGACCGACAGACGGGCAGACAGACATGACGAAGCTAACAATCGCTTTTAGAAATTTTACTAACGCACCTAATTAAAATGGAAGTTGATGAAACTTATTTTTTCTGATATAAAACATATAAACTAACCATTCCTGTTTGCAGCGCTCGCAATGACATGCAACTAAAATATGTCTGCTTGTTTTGCTTTGTCTGTCTGCATGATGACCAATCTAGAGTCACTGAAGAGATTTTGGAAAACATGCTAACTGAAAGACTAACAAAACTTTGGTGACAATGCCAATTTTTATTAAAACTGGACTAAAATAACAGACAATTTAGAAAACGACATGATGGAATTTCTAAAGGCACGTCTAACGCAAGAGCTAAATATTTTCGATCGAAAGTATTGCGAATACAGAGAATTACTTCATACTTGACATATATATATATATATATATATATATATATATATGTACTTGCTATATACTTGCTATAAATCATAAGAAATTGGTGAAAAAAACACTGAAAGCCTTAAACAACCACAAATGGTACTGTAAACAGACGCACTGATTATTATCGGTAATAATTAAATAATAAAACTTCCTCTTATCTAAATTCAAACATGAACGTACTTACAAATACATGACTGTATATGTAAGTTATGTTTAGCCAAGATAGAATATAACCGTTATTTTATTAAAGATTAAGTTGCACTTAATCTGGAGTTAATTAAATAGAAGGGCGTGAACTCGCTACACTTAAGTGTATTACTCTATACGCATGTATTCCTAACTTATTTCTTTGGTTCCCATTTCAGATAAAATACGAAGCTTTGGCAGGCAGGCCACTCCACCTAAACTTGAGACGACAAACTAAAATAGACGCCGTACTAACGGTGCTGTTATGGTCTGCAATAACGTCATTCCCGTTTCTCACACTAAACGAAATCAGGCCCTGGTTTGCCATTCCTTTCTCCTACGGCATGCTGTGTGTTGTGATGAATGTAGTGGCGTGGCACTTAAGTGGCCAAGTAGTAGTAACAGCGGCAAAGGCACTGATGGAACAAGTCGAGCACGTAAGTGACAGTGATGGAGGCAGCTACAGTTGAAGCTGGATCACGGAAAGAACAACCATAGATTCCGCCCTCTCCCTACCTCCTGAATTAAACTTCACTTTGTGAGTGGCTTCCACTACTTCAGTTCTTGCTGTCGTTCATTTTGTTTCTGGGGTAGATAATGGTGTTGGAGGAGGGGAGGTATGAGATTCGGTGTAGGCGGTGGGGTAGAGGCGGCCGACTTTAAGGCACTCTATCCTTCACTCTTCAACTGACCGAGGTGTAGTCGGGCTTCTTTCTATAAAAATACCTACTTACCCAACCGAAGAAACAAATAACTAACTCAAAATTTAAGTTTCTTTTCTGTGGCGCTGCGACTCAACGCGGGTCATGGCCTCCTCATTCTTAAAGTTTCTAGATCACACACAACGACGCACCACATTCGGTAGGACTCCTCTGGACGAGTGACCAGCTCGTCGCGGAGATCTCTACCTGACAACACACAACACTCACAACAGACAAACATCCATGCCTCCGGTGGGATTCGAACCCACGTTCTCAGCAGGCGAGCGACCGCAAAACTTAGCCTTAGACCGCACGGCAACTGGGACCGGCCAATATTTAATTTACCAGATATAAAATAAATTAATAAAACATCTGAGCAATAATTTAACTAGCCTGATCACTAGCCTGACAAATACTCGTATCTAATAAACCAAGGAAACGAAGAAAAAATTAATTACTATACCAAAAACACATATAATCACTAAGCCGGCAGACACACTGAAAGACATATTGTCGTATTGAGTAACCAGTTAATGAATTATGAGTATATGGATGCTAAGGAAAGCAATCCCAAGGATCTTTGTTCTGTACATTTTCCTCGGGCTTTTACGCTTCCCGCTCCAGTCGTCTATATATATATATATATATATATATATATATATATATATATATATATATATATATATTCACAAGAATGTCGTAAGGGATAAACATGCGCTGTGGTATAACCGACATGGACCAGCAGACTTACGGCAGGAGTAAAATGTGCAAACAATATGGTAGCGGAGACCTTAGGCAGGGAGACTAAAGTCTCGAGGTCCATTATGCACACTAATCACGACATTTCTTTCAGTGGCTTAACTAGCTCTCTAATTAACCAACACATAACAAGTTTAAACGCTGATAATAGGACAATAAACGGTTGAACACGATAGCGGACGTGTTTGGTACAGTGTGTCTATAATATTAAATAAGATATTATTATTGTAATATACATCCAACAAGATGCAACATTACACAGTTTATTTTTCTGGAAACTGCTCTACATGTTTCGGGTGGTACCCCACCCATCATTAGGAGCGCAGAGCGCAGATGCTGTAGATACAGTTTTTGCGCTCCTGATGGGTGGGGGTACCACCCAAAACATGTACAGCAGTTTTCAGAAAATAAACTGTGTAACGTTGCATCTTGTTCGATATATATTACAATATTATTACGATGCACGCACCCATGAACGTAAAAAAAAAAAGATAATTACTTTGTTCTCAGTCTGTTTTTGCATGTGATGGGAACGTAGTTTGCTTCTGCCGTTACTGTGTTTTAAATGCTCCACAAATGTTACAACGTGTATGCACCTAACTGATTTTTAAATATTTTAATGTCTTGAACCAAGGAAATATCTACCGATAATCTCTTAACTGATTTTTAAATCTGTTTGTAATAAAAAATGTTGCCAAAAATAAAGCTATAATAAATTTGATGTCGGATACGTAAGTCAAGAAAACACTCCATGAAATTTGCAAGCGAGTGACATAACTTACTGCACGATAGCAGTAGACACATTGAAAATCCTTCACCAGACGGCTTCAAACTACCTTCAGTAAAACAGCGTTATATTACAAGCGACATTAGAAGAAAGTACAGAAAATAAAAAGGCCACTGAAAAAAGAGAAAAGAAGTGAAACGATATCTACATTTTTCAGACTTAATGAAATATTTATAACTAAGTCCTGAAAGATTGTTACCCGGGAAAATAAGATAACAACGTGCTTCAAAATGAGTCTAGTGCTAACAACTTTTATCTCTTTCCTTAATTCCTCATTTTTGACTGATTATCACTACGTAACCATGTCCAAGCTCGCTATTTTACTAACAAAAAAGTATTTGAACAATTGTAGATGTAGCTAAACATCTGGCTACCTAACGAAGCAGCTATATGCCAACGTAATTACTTCAGTTTTCAATAATCGTAAACCTTGAACTATTACATACAAATATTATATTTCTAAAAGCTTGAATCTTCAGGAATTTCTGAGGACACGAATGTCATGATCGGTCCATCACAGCCTTTTATGTAAAGAAACAAAACACAAAGCAGATAAACATCTACATCTCTACCGGGACTCAACCTCGAGACTTTATTAATAGTAAAACTCCAATGGCATGAATATACACACAAAAAATCATGTATAGGCCTACATGGAATCATCTCCTGAAATCACGTCGTACTTGGTTCTGCGAACGCCGACGTTAGAAGAGAACAGATTTTCTAATATACGAAACGTTTAAATATGGAGAGTAGTTCCAGACCATCTGTTTTGACCAAGAATTAGTAGAAGATATATTTACACCTCAATTTAAGAAGGAGACATTTCCCTTGAACTGTTGGGAGGTCATCTGGATTATCATATTTAATGTCGAACATTGTAGGTGGTGACGCATGGGCCCCTGAAGATATCCTGAAGAAAAGAAGCATTAAATTCTGGCGAGACAAAGACCTCTGAATTTCTGTTAGTGTCTCTTCATACGGCATCGTCAAAAATCCTTGTACAGTTGCTGCTGCGCGCCACCCGTTCGAATTACAGTATCTTCAAAGACCACGATGCCAGCTTCTTTGAGTAGAAGCCCCTCAGTCGACTTCGAAACCGTCAGGGTCCTCTCCTTAGCCTCAGGATCAGGTTCCTCAGTTTCTTTAACGCAGTTTGATTGAGATTTTCAACAGGATGGTTGAAATTGAGGTCCTAATCACGGGAGATCAGCATCTCGGAGATGTCTTCAGCATCCTACGCACGATTTGACGCTTCGGGCTTAATATTTTGGAACTGGAACTTCAAGGACGTAAGTGCGGAAAGTGTAAGCCGGAGGATGACTGCACATTCAACCAAGACTAAGGCTTGTTATGTTCTTATTACTCGCATATCGTTTTGTAACATACATTGTTACAATCAGTAACAAATACACCAGAATATTAAAATGACACATGACAGTGACGTGTACCATTCTTTGGCGTTAAAAACTTGCATGTTTAGTGGACACTCTCATTAGAGGGATGCAATAATAAAAGTAGTTGAATGGAACGATTATCTGAAGATACTATATCTGCAGATGGGATAAGGCATATTCTCCCACTTTGTACAATACATACCTTATTACTCGTAAATACACAAATAACTCTCTATGTTACTAAATTTAGGGTGTGCTTTACCTATGTTTGCAAGCAAATAGGAAACTAAGTAATTGGTGGAGTGTGTTCAGTCGAGACTCTTGTTACCGTGGTCTTAGAAATAGCATATAATATCAGAAGCTATCATGATGTGCAGAGTGGATTAGCATCGCGCCCCTCCAACTATAATTCTGAGCTATGGAAGGGCTAAGAGAAGTGAGTGCGTATTGAAGTAATGTATGTAAGTAATTCTCGCAATTTACTAATAGGTAACAACACAGCAAAATCTTGAGCGACTTTCAGCCACTTCAGGAACTCACAACCTCTTGTTCTGCAATCCAAAAACACAGTTTAATTATGTTTATTGCATACAATTTTATTACATTTTGACAGGGGTATAGCACGTTATGAATCGTTTAGTTACTGCGCTTGGTCCATCGTCTTGTGTTAGAAATAATACAAATTTTTTAAAGTCATTAAAAAACAAATCACTTACTCTCAGTTGAACGCAACCACTATTTGTTATTTTGGCATAGCTATTTGTTTCGGTTGTTTTTTGACTATTATTCGGCACTCAACACAATATTGAAAAGTAAGGTTAACAATGGGTGACAAATATGTACATTCTGTGGGATCCCGTAATATTACAAAAATATATTACAATATAAAATTGTAAAGAAATTTAAAAATCTGGTAGTAGACAAGTAGGTGGTTGTATAATTTTGAGTCTTCCAGTATACTGGGAGCACGCGGTGGCGCAGTTGGTGAGGTACTGTGCTACAAGCCGGAAGTTCGCGGGTTTGTTTCACGATGGTGTCCCTGGAATTTTTCATTGACATAACCCTTCCAGCCGCACTATGACCCTGGGGTTGACTCAGTCTCTAACAGAAATGAGTACCAGGAATATTTCCTGGGGGTAAAGGCGGCAGGTGCGTAGGGCTGACAACCTTACCACCTTCAAGTGTCGATTGTCTTGAAATCTGGGAGCCTCAACTTTCTGGAAACCTCAGGACCTGTCCAGGATATGTTTTGCCTGTTTGTTTTATTATACCATATCGCTGCATGAGTTTTGTACATCCTGACATCGACCATACTGCTTATACGGATGCATAAAAAATACCATATAACTGCATGTACAAGTCTTTCTGAGGATGAACACGTGGTTGTTCGCAACAAGTCGAAGACAATATAATTGAATTAAATCAGTAATGAAAAAGTGTGCATTTTTTGGTTCTTATTAGATAACGATCATGAGGTCCATTGTTACAGGTACTTTATTATTTGCAGATTTCAGTCAAGTCTGAGATTGTCTGCGCAGAGAAGATTGCAGAATACAGAATGTTGTGGTTACAACTGAGTAAGCTGACGCGAGACAAAGGTAGCTCCATGGGCTACACGTACGGCACACAGGTAGAATAATGATTTCTAAGTTTTGCACTTTTCATATTCACTAGCTGATGTCTTGGTGAAGTTAAAAGTTTCTGAAGTATTGAGTCTTACAAGAAATTTTGTTGTTGTTGTTGTTATTGTTATTATTATTTCTTGTGTTGCTGCTGCTTTTTTGTTCTGTGTTGATGTGTTCTTGTTTATGACCTGTTACCAGAAGTAATTTAACCTTTTAAAGCCTACTGGTTATGTGATGCACCACCAGTTTAACATTCAACAACTGTACGCTCTGCCCACACTGTATTTATGTGTTTTGTATTTATCTGAGAACAGGCAGCAACTTGTGCCACTTACAGCATAAACTGATTGGTTTTTATAACCGAGATGAAACGTGTTTACAGCACGGTACGAACTGGGTCTTTAAATACAGCCCTCTGCCCTTCGTCTTTAAAAGGTTAAAAGTTTGTGCAGTTTCTGTAATTGGCGATTTGGCTATTTTTCCAGAACGTCAATATTTGTAATAAGGAAATGAACTGAATTACTGGTATTTATGCGAAAAAAAAGAAATGGTACCCCTAACACCGTGGGAAATGTGAAGAGACTAAAACACACAGCGCAGCATACCTATTCGTATTATAAACCGAATGGTGTCAAAATACGAGGGTGATCTCAAAAGAAATGCACACGTTGGTAACACTGCGTAAATAATGACGCTATCTGTCCCGCCATTTCAGCAGTTGCACTGGAGACCTTCGGGAAGCTAGTGCAGTGTATTTTGTCTCCGGAGGTGTGTGCACGTGGAAAAGACAGAGCGTTGAAATGGCGGCTGTTCGTGTCTCAGGTACCGTAATTAATGACGATCAGCGAGCGTACATCAAAATTGAAACATTACGCGGGAAAACTCCAACGGAGATCCACAGTTCGCTGATTTAAGTGTGTGGTGTGGAAACTGTCGACCGAAACACAATTCCACGCTGGGCTCAGCGCTTTCGTGAGGTGAGGTTGAGCATAGCGAACGACCCGAAGTCAGGACGACCCCGAACGTCGACTGATGACCAGAGTGTGGAATGTGTGCTCCAAATCCTGGAGGAAGACCGCAGAATGACATGAGAAGAAATTGCACATTCTGCTGGAATTTCGCGAGCATCTGCCTACCGCATTTTGACTTAACGCTTGCACAAACGTCGAATTGCCGCCCGGTGGGTTCCGCATGACCTCAGTGAGGAACAAAAGTGTCGACGTTTGGAAATTGCACAACAATTGTTGCACAGATTTCGTGAAGAAGGGAAAGAACTTCTGCAAAAGGTGGTTGCTATTGACGAAACCTGGATCCGGGATTTCGAGCCTGAATTGAAATCCCAGTCCAGTGAGTGGAGAGGCAAAGGTTCCCC
>Ga0268261_10001391_pt1 | contig 16560 bp, 8 predicted proteins | sample TergutNc150P1_FD_190353 | JGI IMG/M metagenome (GOLD analysis project Ga0268261, IMG submission 190353) | Nasutitermes corniger P1 segment gut microbial community from laboratory colony in Florida, USA - Nc150 P1 (SPAdes) (version 2) | ecosystem: Host-associated > Arthropoda: Insects > Digestive...
TGTGTGTGTGTGTGTGTGTGTGTGTGTGTGTGTGTGTATATATATATATGTGTGTGTGTGTGTGTGTGTGTGTGTGTATATAGAGAGACAGAGAGAACGAGAGAGAGACGAATGCACTGTACATTCAATTTTTATGCGTTTCTGAAACATTGAAATGTTTAGGGGATCTCAGGAAAAGATTTGCTAATTTCGCAGTTTAAATAAAAAATTGATTGTGAATTACGTAATGTCATATCTGTCATTTAAAATCCGTAGTGTTTAATAGTCACTACAGATTTAATGCTAAGGAAATAAACAAAGTAATTAAGAACAATTTGTAAAGTATTTTTGATTTGAAATTTAAATTGAATTTAGTGTCTCTAATTCCTGCTGTATGGGACAAATATCTATACACAGTATGTTTCTGAAAACATGTAATTATTACTGCTTAATTAATGATTAATGATTCAGGAGCAATGATCTGTTATATAAAGAGTAAATGGTAGGCAGTTCCAAAAAAGCGCAGATATTAGAGAATAATATAAAATTCTTATTATCGCACATTTATTTTTCACGTCTCTTTAAATAATATAATATATTAGTATGGTTGTTCAACATATCGGCCTGTAACATGGAAGATGACTTTAGGACTGTATATTATAATAAGTGGGTTGTCTGGGAAGGGCAATTATTGCGTCCTTCTTATTGCTTAATTTTTTTAACAAATTATATTCCTCGCTGGTTTTTGTACCACATTATGTACAAAGTATGATAAATAAAAGAACGGACTGAGCGCCAGCGCCTAAACCATTGAACAGAAAACACTGCGGCTAGTGGCGCTGAGTAGCGGCACCCGTTGGTAACACAACACTTCTTGCCGCATCGCTCTATCTCTGCCAGTAAGCGAGTTAGAGCCACTGAAGTAAACAAGCAAAATTCTGACAAAAAACTCAAAATGCAACGCGTCGCCGCAAAATTCGTGCCCTGTTTGTTGACCGAGGAGCAGAAAGCAAACCGTGATAACATCAGTCAAGAATAGCTTGACCGTGTCAGCGTCGATGAAAACTTCTTGAAAACCATTGTAACAGGCGACGAAACCTGGGTTTATGGCTATGACGTTGAAACCAAGGATCAGTCGTCACAATGGGTGGGGCAAGTTTTGCCCCGACCGAAGGAAGCTGGAATGAGTCGATCCAACATTAAGGCGATGTTGGTTTTCTTTTATATAATCCACCACGAATTCGTTCCACGTGGTCAGACAGTAAACAAAGAGTCTTACGTAGCAGTTCTGAAGCGTTTGAGGGAAGCTGTACGCCGGAAGAGGCCTCAGGTTTGGACGAAACAGAGTTGGATGTTGCACCACGACAATGCACCAGCTCACTCGTCGTTTCTTGTGCGCAATTTTCTGGCGAAAAACGAAACGACCGTTGTACCCCAGCCATCCTACTATCCAGGTTTGGCTCCAGCGGACTTTTTTCTGTTTCCTAAGTTGAAGTCTACCTTGAAAGGACGCCGTTTCGGCACATTTGACGAGATACAGAAAAATTCGACGAATGAGTTGTTCGCCATTCTGAAAGAAGCGTTCCAGAAAGCGTTCCAAAGTTGGCAGAAAGGTTGGGAGCGGTGTGTTGCTAGCGAAGGAAGCTACTTTGAAGGCGACAAACTTGAATAAGTTGTATCTATCAACATAAAGCCTTTATTACAACAGTCCGTTCTTTTATTGATCATACCTTGTATTTATATTGCTAATTTGTTTGTGTATTTTAACTCTGTAAGCAAAGAAAGTTATGAGAAGGCTACAGGTACAGCTGTGGAATTTTTTGAATGCAGCGGATTGATTGAATGATTGAATCAATGATTATTTTGTCTTTTTTATCCCAATGAGTAATTCCATCATTTGAAAAACAATGTGGAAACAAAATTTTCATAAGAAACTACCAAAACAAGAAGTATTTCAAGTTAAGTTAGAACTCTCAGCCGGACTTTGTTTGTGGTTTTCGAAGTTTTGCATAATCATAACAATAATCCACAGTGGAATCCGGCAGACATAACAGTAACGTTATTGATTTGTGTTTCGGAGTAACGAAGTTCAATTTACAGTAAGGACGATGTATGCCTATAGATATTTTAAAATCCTCTAGTCCAGTGGACCATTATGCCTAAGAAGTCATCTTCACGAATTCCTTTCCTTTAATTTATTACCAAACTTCCTAATATTTCATAAATGTGTTTGTCTGTGCTATTACGTGGCGAGGAGTGTTAAATTTTTAGAAAGGTTTGAAACAAACCAGAAGGTCCTAACTTCAAGTATCAAAACAAAAGTTACTGACCCACTTTGAAGGATCCAGTATCAAAGTTTATGGAACCTTGAGGAAGGGTCCGACTGGTAGTCCCTAAACGCCGGTACATAATTGCCAATACGCTTTCCGTAATAACAAAGACGATCGCCTTTCTCATCGACAGCAATACGGCGCGTTATTAAATTGAAATAATTGAAGTTGAGGCACTATTTATTTATTTATGTCAGTGCTGTGTAACAGAGAGCATTTCAAAGTTTACGTCACAAGTACATCAGAACTATTCTCTTTCTTTTGGTGACGTTCTTGGAAAGCGGAGATGATCACTTGCCTAAGCAGCTGAGGTAGTATATTAAAATACACAGTGCTAGCTTTGCTTTATTGTATTCAGTGTATTAGTAAATGTAATTATATAAATGTACCATAAATAAATAAATTGGTAAATGCTTTAAATATTATTTTATTTTATCAAAATTTCTAGTTAGTCTAGAGTATCTCACATATATCCTACGACAGAAAACGTTGCTTTGAAAATTTTAATTTAAGTTAAAAATACATTTATAATGTATTGATTGAAAGAAGTTTATTGTCGGGTTCCGAAACATGGAGAATCACAGAAAATAATGTAGTGACTACCGGCGTTGTGAACCCACCAATGTCACCAATTTTGTAGTACCTCCCGGATAACGGTTAGACTCCCACTATTTCCTACCCGGTCAGGTACTATATAATGCGAGATAGCTATGCTCATACTTATTTTCGTGTTAGCTTTCTCGATCTCAAATTTCGCTGCCACCAGTTCAGTATTTGTAATTTCGGCAGACTACTGAACACTACTGCCGTTTCTGTCTATTATCGTAATTCATATGGGCTACGGGTGTAATAATCTCTCTACCGTGGCCACGTAGCACTTTAGTTGAGCGGACTCAAACCGCTATACCGACCAATAAAACAATTAAATCAAGGGAATACTTGGAATTAGGTTACATCAAAACCTAATAAGAGCATACGTCCCTGCAGAACACAGACAAAATACGAATTTCATTCTTCTAGTAAAATATGTAATGTATATTTTCAGCAAATCTGCACTATATCTAACTTATAACTACACAAACTAAATATCTTCTATCAAATGTTAGCCCAGCAACATGGAGACAGATCATGTACGTGGTTTCCATTTTCTCGTCAATATATAATTTAAAAAACCAAAATAAACCAATAAAATACTTTTCAATCGTTTTCCTTTTGTCTAGAGTTACGGATGAACCGTGCACCACTCACCTGGTATGAACAGGAATATCTGAGGTATAAGGCTCATTTTGAGGCCTTGCCTAGAGCACCGTTTTCTTTGCGTCTGTTCACATTCAAAGTTTGATCACAAAGATACTCTCGCGAGTTCCACAGGCCGGTACACCAGTTCACAAAACTCACAGCTCAGCGCTTACAAGTTCACTGAGTTCGTTCAGCAACAGCATATGGAGGCACAAAGAATGTGCCGTTAATAAGGAATTCTGCGGACACACTCCTCCTGTTGGTAGCGCGTGCAACCCGCTCAAACTTTCCAATATAAAAATCTCCGATATGATAACCAAAATGCAAGTTACACCCACAAAAACATCAGAATTATTTTCAAGTCCCAAAATTTTAACAACAACCAAATGTTAATTATTTTCTTTCCACATATTACATAAATAAGAGACGGGTCGACGCTACAAAGATGGATGCCCTGAGGAGATCCTCGAGAATATCAAGAAAAGAACGAATTAAAAATGTAACTATAAGATAACAAATTGGACTGGAGGAAACAATTGTGAAAGAAATTGAACAGAACCAGCTTACATGGTACGGCCATGTTCAGAGAATGTTAGAAAGACGATTACCTAAAATATCACTGAATTGGATGCCGAAACCAAAGAGAGCACGAGGAATACCGAAGAAATTTGGATGGAAGGTATAAGGAAGGCCATGAACTAAAGAGACCTAAGTGAAGGCCAATAGGAAGATAGGAAGCAATGGAGTCTAGGTGTCGGAAAAATTAGAAAAGCGTTTTGAAACCGATTTATGGGATGGTAAATATACAAAGACTGAAGAATAATTCCAGAGAATATTCTTATATTTGGTTGAGGGTATGAGGTAAACGAGAGCGAGTGGAGTTTGAACGATGAGATGCTAACTGATTTGTACTGCTAACAATATTTTTGGTCTTTTCCAATTATTATTAAATCGTTGTGTGATGAATGTAGCACATACGTTGTGAAAGTAATTTGGTTATAGACTTTGGTGTGGAACGTGAAGCAAAAGAGTCCATTTGAAAAGAATCACGGCAGTAATTGTAATTAAATTAAAACACACACACACACACAATCACACTCACACATATGTGTGTGTGTGTATATATATATATATATATATATATATATATATATAATGTGTGAATATTTATTGTCTAGAAATGTCATTCACAGAAATCTGGAAAATTTTTATTATAGTAGATTTTGTCTATTTAAAGAAACAAATAGAGCAATTTATTTTTCTGAACTTCACAATTAATGACACAACTCAAACAACAAAAGCTTTTTTTGTTTGAATTATTTGTATACAAAAATAAAACTTCAATTAACTACAGACGTGTAACCAGATTTAAGGAAAAAAACAAACAAATTTGAAATGATTGCCACTATAATAGAACATAATAAATACAAAATCCCCCGAATTTTCTCCTCTCTAATTTTTTTTCACTTAATATGGATTTTCCCCAAAACCACCATATTATATGAAGAACGAATGTCGTACGTGCGAGGGGAACGATTTCTTCTATTTATTGAGCTTTCATGACAGAGTGCCTAAAATCGAACCCAGATTTCAAATTGACACAAAGGGCTCTTGAAGAAATGTAGGAATCTGAGAGAAAGTTTAATAAATAGACAGTGAAGGTATTGAATTTGACTGAAAGGCTTGGACTGAATTGTAACTGATGTCAAGCTACCCGAAGGTAGGAAATGGATTTTCCATGGTAAAACTTATTTTCAAAACGAGGGTTAGGATAAGGAAAACCAGTTAAGGGAAGAGAAGGCGATAAAACGAAAATGTGAAGGGAAGAGAGGTGGAGGGGAGTGAGTTGAAGTTATGAATAGCAAAGTAAAGTGAAGTGGTGGGTTGATAGGATAAGTGAAAAAATTTAAAAAAGGAAATAAAAAGTGAAGTGAAATGTACGGTACTGAGCAACTGAAAGTGAGTTGTGATTTTTTTCAGAATGAAAATTTTGTGGGCATCATGTTGGTGATACTGCTCTTCAGCTCTATTACGAATGGAACATTGCTGAAATCTATGTCCCTTAGTTTACGGGAAAAACACTTGGTTCGCTGTTTGACATATATCAGCGTGAGATATTTCGCACCAGGGCGATCTCTGGTGATATCATCACCGTCTACCTACCGAGATGTGCAACAGGAACTGACTGCAGAGATTCACCGAACTTCCACCTGGCCTGTCGTTGTTACTGTTGATGGTAATATTAGTAAACACAATGAAGCATACGTCATAGATGGAAATGTCAGTTATATTATATTGATAGCAGATGGGGATTTCAAGAGTTTTCAGGTTGGATTTAATGGCCTAATTCAAGAAGGAGAATATAATTTTACAAGATTATGGAATTCCGAATCTCGGTTTGTAGTGGCTGGAGCAAATAAATATTCAATGTTACAACAAACAGCTATTTTAGACTATTTCTCTAAACTTAGAATGTATAATTGCATTATCGTAAGTCTAGTGCATGATGTAATAGACATAGATCAAAGCAAACAGAAAAACGTTAATGATGTAGACACAGACATTAAATTGGGTGTGTACACTTGGTTTCCATATCAGAATTCAGATCATTGTACTGAGGTGAAAGAGACCACCCTACTGGACAGTTGGGTTTTATCTGCACAAGGTCAATTCACCAAGAACACTGACTTGTTTCCAGTAAAGGTCAGAAACAGCTTCAAAGGATGTTCTTTGAAAGCAGTTGTAAGAAACGAACATGATTTTCTAACAACGGTTTATACGAAAGTCAAAATTTCCAGTGAGAGTGATATAAAAGGCTTCGACATGCATTTACTAAGAATCATTTTGAAACAGATGAACATGACATTTGTTTATGTCCCTACACCAGAGGGTTTTGAAACAGAAAGAGGATCGGTAAACAATTTAGTTAATGCCATGAATGCAAAGGAAGCTTATATAGCCTTAGGTGGAGTGACAAGAAATTTGTTGTATTACACATCATTTGACCTCACCAATAGCTACTTCACCACAAGACTTCGCTGGTATGTACCGTGTCCTGTCAAGTATCCAAGATGGAGCAGCTTCTTTAGAATACTCTCTGGAAAACTGTGGATTGTTCTGATCATATCGATAGTGTTTGCGGCAATTTCTGCTACACTTTGTGGCCGATACAGTTGCACGTCGGAGTGGCAAGGTTACAAGACACTGACAAGTTCGTTGACCTACGTCTGGGCTGTCATTCTAGGAGTGTCAGTGTCAACTATGCCACGCACACCGTCGCTACGTTCGCTGTTCCTCGCCTGGATGTGTTTCTGTATGGCTTTCAGCACAGTATTCCAGGCATTTCTCACAACGTTCCTTATTGACTCTGGCTACAAACCACCAATTCAGAACATGGATGAACTTTTCGCTTCAGGAATTATGCTTACCTACATTCCAGAATTCAGTGGCATTCTCGAGGTTGGTGAAGAAACAGAATTATTAAAATTGCGTAGAAATCTTACAAATTGTCCTTCCTATAAGGTTTGTATAAATTGGGCAAAGTATCACAAAAATGTATCAATTTTATTACCTGAAATACAAGCTGAAATGCTTTACTCGTTTAGTGATACTGTTGGCGAGGACTCTAAACCCTTATTGTGCAAGTTAGAAGACGGGGTAAATTTTCCCGTCAGCCTAACAATGATGATGTTTCACGGAGACCCACTGACGAGGAGAGTTAATGATATTATTGACCGTGTGGTTGAAGCAGGGCTACACAACTACTGGATTTCCCTTCTTTTTAACTTGTGTAAATTATTTTATTCAAAGATAGGTATCGTTCACCCGCTTGATGGATATTACAGCTTCAACATTTATCACCTGGAAACTGTCTTCTATATCCTTTTGATGGGCTGGTGTTTAAGTGCACTTTGCTTTATTTTGGAGGTGTTGTACAATCGCGTATTGACCAAAATTATGCGAGGTTGATTATGGGTGTATGCTACGTAGGTTTTAAATTTGGCGGCGTTTACACAGTACTTCGAAACCAGGGCAATAATTTTCTCTCTTTCAAGGTCTTAGTGATATTATGAGGGTTTGGTTTTTTCATCACAGGCTATTTGCCAACTTTATTATTTACAATGGACGGGTTTACATTTGGGAAAGTAATGTAGTCAGGGTAAAAATAATTTGCACCCTTGTGCAGGCACTGGGACTCTGTACAGGCAGTATGTCCGATAAAGTTTATAGATGTTCTATTAATCATGACCACTGCACTAGAAGCCAGTGCTGTGTCAGCGTCATGCCTGTGCCACTGTTTAACCCGGCGAAAGGTACGTTACTCATTTTATAGGAGGTTGTTTGTGACCCAAGTCCGTTCTAGACACGTGAGCATAATCTCACCCACACCGGTATTCGACGCACGCACCTTCCAGCCTGCAGCCAGTAGCTATACCGACTACGCTACCTGACCCAGAGACTAATTATATAGTAGTGAGTATGACTGAAATTATTTCATTCGATAAAATTCAGTCGCCAGCGAATATATACATTTGTATAAGCAGGCAAAGCGATTATAAAAGCAAATATGAAATTCGTTATCAGGTAGCATTCCAGTATATAACTGTCCATTATATCCAAGCCTATATGAAATTTTGGGTATTCCTAATTAAATTATCAGTTTCGTTATTAATTTTCCTTCGTAGGGTTCTTCCATGGAAATTTCGATGACATAATCTCGTTCGCCTAACTTGAAATTCAATCGGTTCTGATTTTCAGATAGGCGAATAATTTCTGATTTCGTTTTGTTACTGATGTTCCTACCGACATCACATAAATATATTTCTGCACTACCTTAACACCCTGTATGTGAATATTATTTGCTCTTACTTATAATGTAATTACTGGACAGCACAATTTTCTCTTTCATATTGGTTTATCTTTGGGATTTGTGTAAATTTAGACCCTATTTATGTGTGTAATAATTAAAGATATCATTAGTGCAAACGTAATATTTTATGACATATAATGGCGATGCATAAGTAAAAATTGGAAATAATCTGTAGGAAACAAGTAATGTTTTTTCAGGTATAATTTTCAGCCTGCCTGAGAAAAGTCGGGTAAAGTCTTTGTCACTTTAGCTGTTGTGCAGGTTGTAATTCAAATGTTACCACTGCACCGGTGATCTCTGTATTTCTTCTAACTTATTGACTGATTTTATGTGTGACATTCCATTCCTTTTTTAGTTATATGATAGAAAGAATTTAATATCATTCTCAACAAATTTGCAGTCTTATAGGACGATAGATGCAATGCCGGATTAAATAACATATTTTACATAACAAGAATGTTCATTAGTACAGGGTGTGGCAGAAATAGCAAGCTAATTATAAATAAGAAAAACATTTTACTGAAAGTTATTGGTACCAATTTTAGCACGTCACAATTTACTATGGTGCTAAACTTTTTTTGTGTGTAAAATGTCTTTAAGGTGGCCACCACACTCCACAATGCACAGGTGCACATGAGTTAGGAAGCTCCGCATAACGGCTTAGAGTGTTTTTCAGAAAGTTTAGTGATTTCTTTCCCCATGTTTTCTTTGAGTGCATGTAATTCTGTAGGGCGAGTACTGTACACTTTATTTTTAAATAACCCCTTATTAACTGTACCATGCAAATGAAAATGTGCCTCATCACTCATCAGGAGTTTGTTGTCAGGTCTGGAATTTCAGTCATTATTCTCACAAACTGACGACAAATTAGCAAGCGCATCTATCTGACCCGATTACTTAAACCAAGCACTACTTGCAATTTTTATGGGTAAAGACTCAGGTGATTATGCAGGATGCGCGGTACAGTCCTGTCAGACATGCGTAAGGCTTGAGCGTGCTTACATGCAGATCGCCTCGGACTGCGGCTGACGGACGCCAGCACTCGGTCATGTTATCAGGTGTGCGAACTGAAGACGGCAGACCTGGTGGCTTTTTATACTTGACAGAGCTTTTTTTCACGCCACTGCCTTGCCCATAGACGGATTGCATTTGGAGATGGGGCTTCCTGTTGTTTCCGTTCACGGAAAAATCCGCGCTGAGTCTTTGTAATTGACACCTTCCGAATAAACAGTTCCACAGCACACAAACCTTCTCTTACACCCCAGCTCTCCATGTTGACTAAATCTGAAGGTCACAGTTTATGTTCAAATACCCGCACTTCGCGATAGCCTTTCCGAGAAGCTCGTAACTAATATTTTAAAATGCTTCACTACTTCTGCCGCACGTTGTATTTAAATCTTTTAAAGAACACAAAAATATGTATTAAATTACGAAATTTTTTTACATTCTATTTTAGAATAACGTTTATATATATATATATATGTAAATATATCTTATTAATTATGAAATTTATATTGTATAATGCATTAATATGTAATTATTTACGATTTATCTTCTATTTTCTATTAATTCATCCTAATATTTGCACTGATACTCGCGTATTTGAAGTATTCTTTTTTAATGTTTTGAATGACATGTACCAACAAGAGGATATGATGTGGTTTTTCTAAATGTTTCACTGTTTTTAAGGAAATAAAATTTTATTTCTCAACGGAACTTGGGTTTAATTGCTTACGGATTCATTTCCGCCGTTATTTGTTTGAAATTAAAAACACAGAATTTTTTTCAAATGACAAGCGAAATCATCATCTACTTTCCCCACACTACGAACGTAACATTCCTCGCAACCAGCAATACTGAAATTACATAATATTCTCCAAAGAAATCACATAAAACCTCAGAAACAAACATGACGGTTGTTCGCACAATATCAATGTCAACAATAAAAATACACAATATTCTGAAGAGAAAGAAACGGACGCGTAGTAGCTCACAGGGTAAGCCACCCCATTTAGTGAGAGTTCTGATTAATTACACTAAAATTTATTTTCTGTACAACATTTTTTTTTCAGGAGTATGACAATCCTACACTCATATATGTATAAGCATGTATCACATGATGAAACCAGCTCTTCAGGTTTGTAGATATACTGATACAAAATTTGAGACAGTATTGTAAATTTTACCGGTAATATGTATTCTCGATTTTCATGGATAACACTATATTTTATAAAAGGATCCCCTAATTAATAGTTAAAGAAAAAGGAAAGAACTTCAGTTAGTAATTTTTTAAATAAATGTTTATTTTAAAATTAATTGTGTAATAAAACGGAAAATACTTCTTACAAATTTAAAAATATTTGAATGTTTATCTTGCTGCACTGCAGCAAATATCAGGTGTATGCGGCCTAATTGTCCATATTTGTATTATAAATTAGACACAAACACGCAGACGCACACAGGGAGACATGCAATTAGATAAAACTATTAAAAACACAAAATCACTGTAAAATGTACGCAAAAAATTAGACACACGTAGGCAAATTGGGCACACAAATATCGACAAAACAATTGGGCACATACAATTAGACACAAACATATTTAATATACAAAATTATACAAATAAATTAGACACAAATATTGGACACATAAAATTAGACACAGACACATTTAGACATAAAATATTTGACACATACACACAAACGTATTTGATACATGCAATTACACATATACAATTAAACGCAATCGATTGGACACATAAAATTTACCCTTATCTTGCTAACGTGTAGAATAGGGTGAGCTCCTAATAATGTCAGAAAATGACAGATGGGATTCAACTCGGCATTTAAAGGGTTAAACCCATAAAAACTTACACACAGAATCAAACACAAACCATCACTCACATACAATTAGACACACAAATTTAGACATACACATTTAGACACACATAATTATACATTAATGTTTAGACAAATAAAACCGAAACAGAATTAGACAAACACAATTTGAGAAATACAACTGCTCACACATTATTTTAAACACATATATTTAAAAAATAATTTATACTCACATAATTAGACGCACAATATTAAACACCAACTTTTCACACACAAATATTCACACATATATTGACACAATTGGATACATACAATTGATACACAAAATTGTAGTCACACCATTCGTCACAAAAATTAGACACACACAATTAAACCCACACAATTAGATGCACTCCATAATGGCACACATACAAATGGACACATACAATGTGATATACAAAATTAGACACACGCAATATGAAACACAGAATTAGACACACACAATTACACACCCATATTTGGACACACAAAATTAGACACGAACATTTAGACACACACAGGAAAACACACGCAATTATACACGCAATTTATGCAGAAAAAATTAGACAAACAAATAAGATACACAATCAAAAACACATTAAAAGCATATAAAATTATGCACACAAAATTAGACACACACACAGCGACACAAAAATATTTAAACCCAATACGGAATCACACAATGAGACACATGAAATTACACACACACATGCACACACACACAAACACACGCACACACAATTTTACACACACACACACACGGCCACACAAGACTGTTAAAATCCCCATGTAAGAGCGATCGTCATCTACAGATTTCGCTACCTACACAACACGCAATAAACTCAGGACGAAATTGTAACGTAATATTTTAGTGCGTTTGAGCAAAAATGTTTTAACAGGGAAGTAAATATTATATATTCCGAGTGCGTTATTATTGCATTCCTTTGTTGAGCATGAAACGTGAATGGGCCATACAGACATCTGTGGCCTGAGTGGTCATATAATATTATGGTACATAATCTCATATATGCAAAATATTCTGAAAAATTTTTATTGTACATGAAGTATATATTTAGAATTTCTCTATAAATATATCTGAAATATATATCTATATAATGAAACTTCAATTTTCTGGACGAATTTTCGAAAAATATCTAAATACCAAATTTCATACATTTCCGTCCTGTGGGAGACGAAGTTTTGCCAATATTAGAAGGACAACCACAGAAACAACGTGAATTTAGAAGTCGCGTTTGGTAATTGTGCGACCGCGGTAGTAAGAAGCGAAAAGCCATGTTGTCAAAGGGTCCGAATCTTGATATCCCTTGCATTATTCACTTAAATATTGATTTCAAACTATGAAGAAGATAGTAGGTTTAACCGAAACGGCTGTACACATCTAACAAATCCAACTTTACTTAAAATATCGACAGGAAAAAATTAAATTCAAATACTGAAAATGGGGGGAAAACGAATATTAATCTTTCCACCTTTTTTACTGCTGGAAGAGGCTAAGCAATTGTCTGGACACAGGTGGCACTGCGTCGTAACAAGCGGTCTTTTAAAATTTAATTCCGGTACATTAATATTGCGAGCAGATAGAAACATGTCAGCGAAAATCATTAACAGATTTTTTATTTTTGCAGCAGAATAAAGTTCTTTGAATGGTTGTTATTTATAAAATGTTTTTTATATCTTCGTTTTATGGCTGTACATTGATTAATATTTCCTCAATTTCGTAGCTTACAAAAGGCTCATTAATGGAAGTTTGTTTGTTTAGAATTTTGTAATGGGAGAAATGAGGCCACAACTAAAATATAATAATAATAAAACAGACTTAAAAATACACCATTTATTTTAAAGAAATTTTATAAGTTAGAAATTATGTAACTTGGAAACAGAGGTGACAATAATCTCACCTGTACACTGAAGGTAAATAATTAAAGTTTTTTTCCCCTCATCAAATTTTCCCGTCTCCAATTAACACCAATTGTGGTGGAAAAGTTTACCTGGTTAACTTCTTTATCATCTGGTGTGAACTGCTAAATTGGCTTTTCGAAAAATCTGTTCCTTCCCGTTTGTAAAAATGTATCGACACAAAACATGTGAAAACGTGAAAATCATAGAGGAGAATAAAATCAAATATTTTTTTATTACAATATTGTTTTATTTACTGTGTAATTTTATGTAATTCTTATGGCATACATAGACAACCGAACACAATATGGAACTTGTATTTTTAATGCCTATTTTACTATACAACAGTTTTGGCATTACTTTAAAATTACATGTTATCTTTTTTTTTATTTATAACAGCTACATTTAAAATATCAAAGCTAGGCGGCTCTCTTAGAAATAAAGTTAATAAGATTTATTGCCATCTAATAACAAAAATAAACTCAACAAAACAAAATAAAAAATACATTAATTGGTTGATACGACATCAAGGCGTCTGAGATTTACTGGAAAAACAAAGAAGCCTGGCAAGCAGTATCTTTGAAAATTAATTTTCCAGCTAAATTTGGCCGCAGACAGAGCAGTTTTCACCATGTCTACGTGGTTTTCCTCACATGGTATTGCATGATAACTTCTTGTATTTATCCATACGTAGTGACGTTGGTAACTTTGTTTCAATGTTTCATTGAATGAGTTGGTTACGTTGCGAAAGATGACGTAATAATCGCATGAGAACGGAGAATGACAGGGTCTTAGGACACGTGATCTGCCTACTGGTTCTAGAAATATGTGAGCTGTGTACGTGTTTGAACAAATTGGAACTTTCTCATTAGCACAAACAATTACTAAATTGTGATGATTATCCATGACTAATTGTTTCGACTTCAAATTGTTCATCGTCAGGCTATTAAATAAAAATGTTTAAATTTATTAAATTTAGTAGCCTGACTATAACCACCAAGTTGTATAAAAATGCAACCGTGTAACACTTTACCTAAAAATAAATAAAAAATTGTGTGTGATAAAATGTTTAATGAACAAAAATGAGGATTGTCCAAAAGAAATTGGGAAAAACACCCGTAGTCTAATACTTTCTTTTTGCAGACTTTCTTCTTGCAAACTCTCTTCTACAATCTTACTGTGAAGTCATTTTCTAAACTTTTCTGTACGAAGAGAACTACAAAAGTGTATGTTGGTATGATTATATAGAGGAATGTTTCAAAATTTCAGTAATTTTTTCTACTTTTGTTTCTTAATTTAATCTTCACAAAATCCTCTTAAGATTAAGTTAACCCTAAGAAGCATTTACCAATAAGCAGCAATCAGACTTAAAAATCTGACTTTATATCTCATAAAATTAGAGGAAAATTCATTTAAAAATATAAAGTCTCTTCTCGCTATTAAGTATATCGAACACTGGGGAGAGGCACCGTTTAATGTGGTAGATTATATGAAGTTTGTACGAGATTATGTTACATGAGATGCATGTAATTCTGCAAAGTGTTTTGTCTTTGTGTCTTTCCACGTTGTTTTAAAGTGACTCAATCTAATTCCCCAGTATTTAGTTTAAAATAGAAAAATGTGGGAAAATAGAAGCATCAGAGATAATATTTTGAAAACGTAAATATTTAGAATCTGCTCTATGTAAATTGTGTTTGTTTATTGCATTCACATTGTCTAAGTATAAATTTCCTATATTTGCTATTTTTTTTCAAAAGCAGATCACTGTTGAAATTATTAATTTTTATAGGGGTATTAAATTCTATGATCCGCTATTGAAACCACGAAAAGAGTTACTACTTTTGCAACAATCACAGTACAAGAACCTTCTTTAAAGCGTAAATTATGCCTTGGTGTAAATCCAAAAGCTCCTTGAAAATCAAGTTTTTTTTTTAAATTATGGAAGTGTTAGTCAAGCATCGTTGTGTAATTTGTGTCTTTCTTGTAACTTATGTAACTGGAAATTTAATACAAATGAAATAATAATATTTTCGTTGAAAAAACTTGCATTCTCAGAAAAAGAGTTATCTATTTCCCTATGGGAATCTCGAATTGAATTACTACATTTACTGCAATAAGCGATAATGAAACCATTTTATTGAGTTAACTATGCCCAACAATATTTACGTTAATTTTATGGAGGAAAATAATTCAAATTTTTAATTTTGTTTTTCTTCATTTCTTAAGTAAAGGTGAATTTGAAAGCAAGAGAAATAATAAACCTTCAATAGAAAGCATCTTATATTCTCAATCAAGAACATCTAATGTAGAAAATAATTTAGTTCCCAACACAAAATAAGTTCTCGATCAAGATTATCTGATTGATAAAGTAAGTTGCTTCCACCTGCAATATTATTATGGATAGGGCCATTACACATGGGATCTGATATATTAAGCTAAAGAAATGAAATGCCCGAAAGAAAAGATAAATCTTTTCATTTTCAGGAAATAGTCAATTTTCAATTGAAGGAATTTCTATTTAAAATTATGCTACATACTTTGATTTTATAGGAATTCAATTCAACGATAATTTAAACAAAGTTATGATGAATGAAATAACCGTTCAATTTTACTGGTACTTGAAAATGAGCTCACAGATTTAGGTACATTAAAAAAATTATTGCGTTTTATCAACGACGCAATGTTACTTCTGAAATGACACTTAAACTGCTTTATTTTTCACACGAACGCTACATTCAATTGTGACATTCATATGTATAATATTTTGAGGTTTCCAGAATGAAGACAAGCGCCATATTCTGCGTAGTACAATGTACAGTTAAGTTCGTTTTTAGTTATTTCCATTATGAAATATTCTTTGTCAGAGGTGGTTTTCATTGCAGGGTATACAAATGACCTGGAAGCCGCAAACTCAGAGAATGAAACGAGGCTGAACTACACTATTCAGCCATATGCCAGACAGTACATTGATGCTACTTTATACGTAAAATTGTTTGCAACAAATGAATAGCAAGTATTTTTTCCCTATAATATTTTATGAAGATATAAAAATATTCAGACGTTTATTATAGATTTAATTCCCCATAAATTAGTATAACTTGTATAACTTTACACCCAGTAGGTATCAACAGAAGTGCCTGTATTCGATCTCCTTAACAGCTGTTAATTTGAAGGTCACGAATATTGAACAGTGAAAATTTCATTTTTTATACAAATTCCAACACATGCACTTTAGTCACACTTTAAAACACGCTCACTTTAACATTTAAAAACACTAAAATTTTAAAAAACATGTTCGTAAAAACAAATAAACTCCTACATGTTTCGGTCCTCTTTATTCGACCATCCTCAGGGGCCATATGCTGTGCTT
>Ga0268261_10001392_pt1 | contig 16557 bp, 13 predicted proteins | sample TergutNc150P1_FD_190353 | JGI IMG/M metagenome (GOLD analysis project Ga0268261, IMG submission 190353) | Nasutitermes corniger P1 segment gut microbial community from laboratory colony in Florida, USA - Nc150 P1 (SPAdes) (version 2) | ecosystem: Host-associated > Arthropoda: Insects >...
CTTGGTGATAGCAGTGCTGTTGGTCGTGGTTGGGCCAGGCCCGACCACGACCAACAGCACTGCTATCACCAAGCTCCGACGGTAAACCAGAGGCTGCTAATGCAGTTGTTGAGCTCCTGATGATGGGCAGGAGGATGCCCGAAACATGTTGAGCTGTATTTAAACGACAAGTAAAAAACTTGAGAAATTTGTGCATCTGGTTGGCTGATTCAGATGAAATTATGATGATGCATGGACTTGCAAACCCTAAATTTACTTGCTGCTGTTCATTATCTTCTATAATTTGTAAATGGTCATGGAAAGGTGTGCTCCATTTTGGAGTACACATATTTTCTGAAAGTGTCTGTTTTGATTTCACATACCTCTTTGCCTGTATTGCTGATGCAGATCTTGGCTAAGTACAATGAGAAAGTATGAGACTCTCGTCCTCACAGCAGGGGCTACTGCCATTACAGTATTCTGGGATGTGAGATATTGTAGTTTGATACATGGGCTATTAGCATTTCAGAGGAACCTGCACCCCATATCATCAGGGTACATGATGGAAGCAGTGTGTTCTTCCAGCACATTGACACCCATCTACCAAATTAAGTGGAATTAAGACCCCAGGAGACCATAATGTTGATTAAGGTTGATTTCCTCTTTAAGTCAATGTACACATAATCTCAGTGTTTAAAATTGGTGATTTTAGTTGAATTGATGTCCTTAGTATATGTTATAGTAGTTGATATAATCACCATTTGAATATCAAAAACATTATTTTCTACATGTTTTGCAGCTCATTTACTCATGATAGCTCAATGAGCTAAAATGTGATGCATGAAAGAGTACAATATTTTCACTGGGATAGTGATAGCGTTGTGATAGTAACCCCTCCTTCCCTCACCAGTCTTCTTTAGTTGCCTTTTGTTTGATTATTCTGTCTGCATTAATATGATGTAATACCTGCATAAATCTTGAAATAACACTGTGTCTGAATTGAATATCATTAATGTTCACTGTCTTTTGAATAAAACTTAATTTATAAACACTATTGCAGTTTAATATGACTATATATTTTCTTTAACAGTAGAAAGAATTGAATGCCATAAGCTGGATCCCATATATTGAAATATACATCCGTTGTTGCAGAACTATTCACACTGTAGTAATTGGTTCCGTATTGTTTTATAATATATTTAGCATATACAAAAATTTAAGATAAAACTTACAGATCTTAGTGAGGTCTATATATGTATGTCACATATAATATATAAATTTTTTGCTGTTTGAGAAACTTCAGTTTCATTAAATTTGAAATCTTTTTGTGCTGATACCCCAATACAAAATTTTATTTCCATCTGTTCTGTAGTTCTGGAGATTAATGAGGTGGACAGACAAAACTTCACGCACATGAAGAAGCATATTTGTGTGGTAAACACCATTCATCCACACAAATGTGTATAGCACAAGAACTGCTAACATGGCAATTTTTACATCTTATGTAATAAACAAAAAATAAATATTATGATGTACTTGTAATTATTTAGTTAAAAATTTTAATTTGTGAAACATTAAATTTCCAACTTTTATCCTGTCATGAGGTTAGCCTTTTGCGTCTACCACCCGGGGAGCGAAGCATTTAGTAATCTCAAATTGTAGATGATACCAAGGATAAGTAAATGTCACACTAACAATTTATGCCATATGTTTGCTGTTTATAAAGTTATCTTATCATTATAAGGGTTTAAAATAGGGAACAACATTTTTAACCAATGTATGAAATATCAGTACGTTTGTATGAGTAACTGAAAGACTGAACATAGTTGCAATCTATATTTTCAAGTATAAATAATAATTTAACATAATTCTTTACAACAATAAAATAATACTTTATAAAACTGCCTGTATCTGTTCCAAGACAGTGCAGCTTTTAATGTAAATAAGTGAATCTGTCCCACTAGATATGCAATGTCAACAAGAGCTGCTATGTACAGAAGCTATCGGAATAAGCAGATTTCCATTTCGATCCTAATCCCACTTCCTCGTATAATTACACTGGTCAACAAAGATTTCATCCCAGGAGGAAACATGTCTTTCTGATGTATTTTTGGACGCTGAATTCAAATGTTTTCAGAATTTCTCTATCGCCCACACCTTTCACTCCAGGTTACAGGGCTGGAATCTTCTTGTCAGGACACTAAGGTGTGTTTTTACTGTGGGAGCCATGAAGAATTGAAGGAATTCTTCTCCCGGGAAGATGGTGTTGTGTTTTGCAATGATGTTTGTTCCATAATGGAAGTTCTTGGCCATGAATATAACCCAGATCAGTGGCGCTTGTTCATTGGTTCATCAAAAGTGTGCTTGAAGGTGGTTCTACTCCACAACAGAAATAGATTCCCCTCCATTCCTTTGGCTCATGCAGCTAACATGAAGGAAAGTTATGAAAGCATGTTGGGAAAGATTAAGTATGACAAATTTAAGTGGAAGTTATATGGTGATCTCAAAGTTGTGGCACTGTTACTTGGAATGCAACTCGGGTACACAAATAGTGCTGTTTCCTGTGCTAGTGGGACAGCCGGGACAAGAAGAATCACTATGTAAATAAACTGTGGCCTAAACGAACATCACTGATGCCTGGGGAGAAAAATGTTGTCAATCCTCCTCTCGTTCTTCCAGAGATAATTTATCTGCCCCCTTTGCACATAAAGCTGGGCCTCATGAGAAACTCTGTGGAAGGTATGGATAAAACCGGCTGTGGATTCCAATATGTGAGGAATAAGTTCCCAAATGTGAGTGATGCAAAAATCAAGGAGGGTAAATTTATAGGACCCCAGATCAGGGAACTGATGCAAGACAAACAGTTCGATGAAGACCGGAATGAGACTGAAAGAAATGCATGGCTGTCATTTAAGAACATTTGCAAGGACTTCTTAGGAAATCACAAAGCAGCGAACTATCAGGATGTTGTGCAGGACCTGTTGACTTCGTACAAAGCTATGGGATGCAATATGAGTCTGAAAATCCACTTTCTGGAGTCACACTGGGATTTTTTCCCAGAAAATCTTGGCAAAGTCAGTGACAAACTTCGTGTAAGATTTCACCAAGACATTATGACTATGGAAAAGCGGTACCAAGGCAAGTGGGCCTCAAGTATGTTGGCAGACTATTGCAGAACACTGAAGATGGATGTACCTGACACCTAATACCAGTGAAAGTCACACACCTCTACATTTTAGAGGAAAGTTTCTGCCTGTTTCATGAGCATAAAGTACTATTTTGCACATTTAAATTCCTCTGTATCTTTGTATCTTTGAAACCTTGCCTGATAGAAAAATTCTGTATTCATATCTGAATTCAGCATAAAAGTACTGCTAAGTTCATCTATTGAAGTTCGTGGGATTAAAAGAAAGTTAAATTTTGTTGACCAGTGTTATCTTCAGAGGTTAACAACATTTACATCAGGGATGGAAAATTCTTAGAGGCCTCTTCATCCATAATAAGTTAATCCTGTTAAACTAATATGTAAAGTGCACATTGCACACGTTAATAATCCTGCCTTTTTTACTTTTTTAAATTTGGTTTTAAGCAGGCCTGGATGATACAGAGATATAAACATTTACAGTTCAGTTTGGAGCATGCCATGGCTCAGGTGTTTACTTGCTAGCCTGTCACTGCAGAGGCCCATGTTCAGTCCCAGGCTAGTATATGTAGGATATGTGGTGGAAAAAGTGGCAATGGCACAGGGTTTGCCCTGAGTACTTCTGTTTTCACCTATCACTACCATTCCACCAATGCGTCATACTCATTCATTTATCACTGACACTTTACAATGTTAGCAACTGACAAGTCAGTAGAAAACACTCATAACACATGTGTGCAGTTCAGTTTTATGTGAATGGTTACTTTTGTTGAATTTATACAGAGTAAAGTTTAAATGTTATATTGCAGCACTTTTATTATGCAGTGTGCAACTTGTAAACAGAAAACGATATAATGACTGATCTTCTAATACCAGAGATTATATTTCCCCAATCTGTATGTAATGTGCAGCTGATATTCACGGGATACTCTTTAGCTGCCACTTGGCAGTACAAGTTTTGGACTCGGGCAACTCTCATGAATTTATCAAGAAGTTCAATTATCTGCATACAGTTGTTGTAGTAAGCATAGCAAGGTTTGTTAACAACTTTATATACATGTTTCCTAAAATGTAATTGAATTTGTCCATCCCTGATATAAGTCTAATAAGAAAGAAGCAAAGGAACATACAAACTGAAAAGAGAGAGGCAGAGTACTAATAAACTTTGGGGCACAAGAAAATGCAATTGCAAGAAATACAAGAGAGTTTCATGTTTTCCTCTGCACTTTGGGTCTTTGGTGCAATGTTTCATTTTAGTGCCTTAGTTGACATTTATTTTAATTTAGTATGCCCCACATTATTAGAACACAATACTAGATTATTACTCTGTTTGACAGGATTTGTTTTCTGCAGATAATGCAAGATTTTAAGACACATTTAATGCACATGTGATCTTGTGCATCAAATGTGCATTGCTGAATAAATGACATAAGCTTTTTTGACAGTTAAAACCAATGTGTGTGTGTGTGTAAAGCGTATGCCAAAAACTGCTAAAGATTTCAATTCTCCAGAGCTCATGGCAGTTATTTTAAAATGCCTGGAAACATTTAGACTACATAATATCACATCCCATCATATGTTGTGATTGGTGAAGATTTTGCATTTTAGCTGTCAGGTAACCAAGATGAGACTTTACAGCCTATCTTTGATACAGGGAGAGTACACTTACTGTCATTGGTCATAAATTTATTAAGCACGTGACTCCTATTTGAACTCTTTTTCATGCCTAAAATGGAAGAATACAGTAAAATTCAGCATCCCTTCCCTGTGCCTAGCATATTAAAATACAGTGTCAGATAAACCTTGTACATATGGAATCTTCCTTTAACCCCCTCACATCTTACAAATTGAATGAAAGTCCTAAGTGCTGTTAATTTTTTCAGTCAAAATGTCAGATTCTGTTGTTCTTTACACACAGCAGTTCAGTACAGTAAAATAGCCATTCCTGCTATCTGCAGTGTGATCATTCAGAGGAACAAAAATAAGAACAATGTAAATCAGAGGCAGTTTCTGTACATTATGGAAATGCAGGAAGGTGCTCATGGAGTGTGTCAGAAATGACTTGCAAAAGACGGGGGGAGAGTCTGAAGCATGAATGTATTGTATGTGACACAGGAAGGGTTAATGGTTCATGATCACTCACCTGCTGAAGAATTCCCTGCTCTTATAGAACCTGAAGGTTTGTTATTGTATCTACAAAAACCAGTCATTAGACTCCACCATACACCACATGAATCTAATCTGTTCCTTCACACCTAATTTCCCTAAAAATCGTTAAATGTTATGCTAGATGCACCTGATCCCTTACGTCTAATGTGTAGTTTGACATTTGAATTAACTGATATTGTAGTGTCAGGTTATATTGAAATTAAGTGGCAAAGCAGGGGGTTTAAACATGCTATGTGGTCTGGCAGCCATTTGTAAGTGACCAAACAGGTAACTGAAAATGATCAGTTGATTGCTGTCATGGAGCAGTTATTTTTGGCTTTCAGTTCTCCCACAAGTCAGAATATCGCTAAAGTGTGCAGTGAGTTATGCTGGCTTGACCTCATGTCTTGAAGTATACAATTATTACATTCTAACTTAACATCACTACAAAGAATGCCACTCTAAAATTGGTGATGTAGGTCTGCCTAGTAGAATGTATTTTTGCACCAAAGTTTCAGGATTGAGCACATACCCACTACAAAGTTATAATAATAAATTTCCAGCAACCCTGGGAATATTCAGTCTTCAATTATAAAGAAAAAGGGTCAAAGTGGTACCATGAAAGTCAAAGTAAAAATGGCAGTACTGGTTATAACTGGAACCACATTTATGTTATAAAACAGCCTTGACAATTATCTTAAGGGGATTCATCCCCGTTGTGTTTCAGACAGTAAGATACATATGTACTTGCAATTCTGCAAACAACATATATTCTTCAAAGGCACAAACAGCTACATGTTTCAGCTAATCATCCATCACTGGGTTGTTCACATAAGAAGATATGAAAGCTGTTATCTTCCTATGCGTACAGCCTAAAGATGGCTGATTAGCTGAAACATGTAGATGTTTGTACCTTTGAAGAATATATTTTGTATTTGATGGACTGTAAGTTGGCTTTTATTTTAGTAATCTTCACAGTTCTTCAGAATAATGCCTGTGTTGGAAGCCTGTCCTCTACAACTGTTAGCAAAAACACTGGATATAGCTGAATTAAATTCTCGCACAATCAGATTATCAGCTGCATCAGTGTTACAAATCAATGTTTTGGATATATCAGCTATAATTACATTAATTACTTGGAACAGAGGAATGGTTTTTTCATTCTCAGATCTGGAGGAGCATCCTATGCCTAATAAGGCATCCCATAGTACGCGTATTTCATATATATTCACTAGTTGATGTGCTTTTACGTATGTAATGCCGTATTTCACAAGAAAAAGATCAGTTTCCTTCTCATGCTATTTAGAATTTATGCTCCTAAATAAAACTGTAGGGTTATCACTGTACTCAGAAAAACATACCGATACCAAGGGCATTCTAAAATTGGAAAAGTTGTCTCACTTCATTTGGATCTTACAACTGGTCCAGTAATAGAATGGACAAATATAAAACTAAAACAAATTCAGTAAGGTTACTGAGACCAAATGCCAGCATAAACTTGCAGGCCAGGTCATAATCAGTGACTTAAATGAACAATGTTTGAAATTTCATTACAGAAATAAGAAAACGAGGGTTTGGTTGATATGCATATGAGAAAAGCCAATGCATGATGACATAAGCATACATTACGTTATGAATCAACAGATGGAAGAGCACTAGGACGACTAGACAGGACATGCAAACATTTTCTACAACTTTCTTCCATTATGTCAGAAGAGGTAACAGTGAACCCATTCAATGCAGATGATGATCACAAATAATAAGAGAAAAACTAGAACTGTACATTCTAACTAGGCTACTGTAAATTGATAATAAATACAACTAACAGGTGGAAACCTCAGAATATTTGAGCGTAGAATATTGAGAAAAATCTTTGGCCCAGTGCAAAATGAAGATGGATCCTGGAGAATCAGAATGAATTATGAACTGAACGAACTAATAGAAAATGCAGATATAGTAAGATGAATAAAAAGTAGAAGAATAGCTTGGCTGGGTCACGTGATGCAGATGGATGATAAGGGAACACCTAAGAGAATATTAGAGTGGAAACCTATAGGTACGAGAACTAGAGGGAGACCAAGGAAGAGATTGATTGCAGACATTGAAGAAGATATGCGAATAATGGGGGTATGACGGTGGAGAAAGCAATGTAAAGAAAGAGCAGAATGGAAGAGAATCACTGAGAAGGCTAAAACCCACAGTGGGTTGTAACACCAGTAAAAGAAGTAGAAGAACAGATGGAAACATTCTTTCTGCCCTATTTCTCGTTGTAATACTCGTTTGGCATGTAATCAAAAGTTTACTGCTAGAGTAATATTTCCTTGCTCAATTTTATGTAAAAATTTTTTCGTTAGTATATTCCCATGGCAAATACAGTTTACACTGATGAAACACAACAGTGATTGTAAATGCTAACAGATGGCATAACACTTTCTACCTGAAGAGAGAGGTAAAGGTACCCCTGTGCATGCCAGAAAGGCATATGGGGTAAAGGAGGTGTAGCTCCACTCTTTCTTAGTCTTGGTGTTAGATGGGGTGAGTGGTCAGCTTCTTGCCCTGGCCACATTACCTCTGAAGGAAAGTTACCCAAGACACATTCAGTGATTGGGAGACTGGTTGGGCCCCAGAACCAGTGTGGATGCTTTGGAGAAAACATCTCTCGCCCCACCAGGAATCAAATGATTCCTTCGATGATCAACCTACCGCCCACCTTAGTCTGGCTCCCTTCTAATTGAGATATCTTGTGAGAATTATGGCAAGAGTTTAGATGTGTCATTGTGTCATAACCTCATTGTTCGGTCACCATAACATCAACAGACATTCTACTCTTAAGTTGCTTCACTACATCTAATATATTCTCTAAGTGTTACCACTACCTACTAATATAATACATACAAACATATACTGTGTACCTAACAAAGTGTCTCTGAATGGAACCTCAGTTCGCCTATTTCAAGTCAACCTGATCAAAACTCAAAGCAGGCTTGCAGTTTTGTTTATTTCTACTGTTCTAAAGTGTACACCACAAATGAATAGTGCCTTTCTTAACAAAGGCAACAGACATTTTCACTCTGAAGGGTAGATATAGTTCACTGGTTCACTGAACATGGAACATTTTCTCAGTTCTTCTTGGTGGGGATTGTGTTTTGTAACTAACTTGAAATGATATTAGTCAATAGGGGAGCCTCCAATGACTAGATTTCCAAATGAGATTTCACAATGTAAGTTTGGTTTGAAGTGGGATATAAAATGTCGTATAATAAATCTAGTTTTAAGCATCATGACTACATAATACGAAATGCTGACAAATCTACCCTTTTTAATGAAAAATGTGCAAATGAATTGGGTGTATGATATGACTTCATCTTTAATTTAAAGTGCCATTAGAACATTATCAGCTGTATCTTAAATTGGAAGTTAACACTGGATATTTACTATATAACATAATAATGCAAGATGAATTTACTGTTGAGTTCAAGTCTCAAGCCCGACACCAAAACAGCAGGATTTCTAGGGTATACATCCCCAGTAGAATAGACAAAGTGACTGTGCATGTATCTTAATGCCTGGTCTTGATCATTATGCAACTTTCTGCCTAGTGTCCTGGTATATCTCTTTAACACTTCTCTCTATTAATGAAATATCGTAGTAGTATCTTCATTCATGTCCAAAGTATGTAATTTGGTGAATCAAGTATTCCAATTCTATGCAAATGTTAGGGAAACAACAACTACGATAAGAGGAATAAATTAAATTTCCTTTGCCATAAATCTTTTGGACTTGTATTTCAAAGAAATGGATTTCAGATTCAAATGGAAAATTTCTTGTATGGCACCAGAGGGTTACATGGCCTTTTGCTATTAGATCAGTGTCGTTATCCACTTCTTCAATACGCTGCATTGGTATCCATGATTAAATAATACTGTGCCCATGTTGTTTATGTACACAACAATATCACTGATTTATCAAGTATTATTAGGTTATGGGTAATTTCTCACTCCATCTCATGAGAGTAAGAGTACTGCATACTGTATTTATGTAGGCCAATACCTGTCTACTGTGCCACTGGACTATGGCTAAATAGTGTATAACCCATGTTTAAAACTCATAAAATCATTAATGAAGTCATAATTCGAAGCAAAATAGTTCCCTGCTGAGAGGACAACATTATTCTGTTTTGTATACACAAAATCATTATCAACTATTCTGGCAATTGAGAATTATTCTGTTAAAGCACTAACCCTGATTCAAAAACTTATTACAGTCTTATGTGAGATCTGAAGTTCTCACACTGGTGCTGATGAAGACTCAAGTCTTCTGGAATATCACTCCATGTTCATGGGTAAATAGTTACTGACATTTTAGAGGTTCTTCCCCCCTACATCTTCAGGTCCAAAATAGTCCAAGAGAAGTAAGCTGCACCATAAAAATTGGGATTTGATATAAATAAGGGTGACTGGGGTAGCAAGCAAATGGGAGTTGTGGTGCTGTGCAGGGGGTGGGGCTGTAGTTGGATCATGCATGATGATCAAGGTGAGCTGACTGGGAGTCTGGTGCATGGTACAAAAACAGAAGGAGTGTCAAGACACTGCAGGTATGGTCGTCATTTTTCTGAAGGATGATCTGGAAGTGAAGGCTGGGCAACTACAGCATTTCCTCCAAGTGTGTTTCAGGTCTGGAGTGGGCAGACCAGTCAGTCCTCCATGTTACAATGAGAGAGGAAGACTGGCTTATCTGTCATTGACAAACAGTCAAATTGGTGGTGGCAGAGTATGGTTTTAACAATGAACATTGCATCAAACCCAGCACACCAGTATCATCCTCCACCAAAACCAAATACATGGATCTTGCCCTAAGGGTTTCTACCAGCACTATGTTCCATCCCAACAAAATGAACAAGGATGATTGTCGTGTTCTGACCAGGTCATAGTAACCTCTCATTCACTTCCTGAAAAACAGAGGATGCCTACCCACAAGGATGCACTATTTTAGCCCTTTTGAAGGCCAACTGCATCCCTGATCTCTCCTTTCCTAGTCAGCTCACTAAACTTCTCACTATTCCACTTACTGACTATATCCTAGACCATCCTCACTTCTCATCTCTTCCTATATGCTACATCCTATACTTCCTAACTTCTTTTCTATACCATACACTCAAATCCCAGTTAGCTCCCCTGATTATTCTGTATGTTTGTACACAGCTGCAAAACAAAACTGCTGCCATTGACTTACTACCCAAATTACTCTTATCTGCAGAGCATAACATTTTCCACTGCAGCTTACTCTTTGTTGACTACTTGTAGACTAAGATAGAGGCAGCAAGCTCCTCTGAAAGAGTAGTAACTATATACCAGAGGATACCAAATTAAATTGCATTTTTTTTACACTTCATGGATTTGAAACAGGTTAATACCTTCAGATACAGCACAAGGCACGATAAATAATTACACACATTAGTTCATTAGTGAAATAAAACATTAGCTGAAAATTTATAAAATATTAATTGCAATGTTCTCTATTTACATTAAAATATTCATCTAGAAAGTAGAAGGAATGAGTGTCTAGATAATTTTTTAATGCTTATTTAAATTGTTTAATATTATCAATCAGATTTTTGATAATTGGTGGTGGATTGTTCAACACCTTTATGCCAAGAGTGTAGATTCATTTATGATGGCCCCATTTTGAAAATGTATTAGAAGTAACACCACTATATACCAGAAGACTTGAATCTTATGGCAGTCTTCATTATGAGCACCCTCTGATTACAACATACACATAAAACAGAAGAAATCTAGAATTGTAAAGGAATGAAGATGGCTAGTGATTAAAACTTAACACCAGTGTTACTGAGCACATACTACTGCTCAGGTCAGTAATTTGTGCCAAGTGACTGTGATCTTGGAAACATATCCACTTCAAAAAACACCATATTTGTTCCCTCTGACTTACAAACTAGCTGAAACAAAGTGCAGAAAGAATGCAGTATGGACCGTAGATACCTCAAAGTCACGTTACAGTTAGAGAATGCAGCTCAAATGTGCACAAAGAATGACACAACAAATCAACTGCCTGAAAATGAAATGCATTTGATTTCGGACTTAGCATTCATGTAATAATAGAAAACCCTAAGTGAACACTGCCTGTGCAAGTAATTATATCCAAAATCAAGGAATCACGTTTCCATTACTTAAACAGAGACGGCTGTTTGTTTCTCACCAGTCCCTGACCGAAGCAACAAAGAAACACTTCATTAATCCTTACAGTCTATGAATATGTTTTCACTGAATTCTTTACATTATCATAGTAACACTATTCCTATGAAAACATGTATGCCGATGGTGGAGTTGTCTAGAAGTCACATTTTTTATAGCTAGGACTAAAGTATGATTAATACTATATATTTCAGTCACATACAATATTATCCTTTCTGAATGTCCCTATGCAACTACAAATTTTAGTTTGGTCACACAATCCTCAGGTGAGTGTGAAGTCACTTATTGCATTACATTAACTTAAAAACATAATGCATAGTAAATACTACCATACATGTATAATGTTATTAAGTTAAGATAAGGCAAAAGTGACTTTGCACATTCGTCTGAGAATTGTACAAGCACACCAAAATGCACAGTGATGTAGGTACATACAGGATACTCTTATATTTGACTGAACTATATATATATATATATATACCGTACATTCTCGAATCTAATCCGCACTGTTTTTGGCGATTTCTTAAACAGAAAAAAGTTAGTTTGCGATTCTAATCCGCACCTTTCCTTCAACCACCCCTTCCCCACAGGGTGACTGATTGAATAACATCAGATGTAACCGATGCGTTAAAATCCGACACTAGGCCTGGGGTCGATCAGTCATACTGGTACTGTGAAGTGGGTCTTTCTCAACAACCGTGCGCAATCTCGTCTGAGCACGGATAACGATTCAGTTATGAGTGATGACAGCGAATCTGATGAATAATAAATTATAGTAAGTAATAAATAAAATAACAAATTATTGTATTATATTGTTCTTACGGCACGTACAGCGGCTCCATCGTTTTTCCAAAATCCAGCTCTTGACTGCAAATCTAATCTGCATGCGATCTTAATCCGCATCTGATTTTTTAGCCCTCTAAAACTGTAAAAAGGGTGCAGATTAGATTTGAGAATATATGGTGTGTGTGTGTGTGTGTGTGTGTGTGTGTGTGTGTGTGTATAAAAATAAATAATGCAACATGATGCTCAAATATTTAGTTCTAAATTGTGAGTGTTGAAATTAGTTACATAAGCATGCTGTCTGCCATTTTGTTATATTTTCAGTTCTCCCTTTAAACAATTTAACTTGATTTATTTTTACAGTCAATGTTGTCCAGAACTGAAGAATAAATTAAGAATTCTGAAGCATAATTGAAATAGGCTGTTGATTTCTATGTAAAACGGGAATACAAATACTGAAGTATAATTAGTTCAAAGCAACTGTCAGTCAAATGGACCTATCCAAAAAGGACTGAAGGAAGAGAAGTATTTCTAAAAAACACTTTCACCAGCAGACTTAAGAGTAGCAATTTCTTACAGAGGTCTGTACCAAACCTAACATATTTTAAAATCAGTTTGTCGACTTAGGCAGCACGCACACCAAAGAACTGGCTTCAAGCAATTTGTTTCATGCCATGTAAAACTACAGCTGCATGAAATTAATTGCTTGAAACCAGTTTATAAGGTGTTGCATGTGTGACACCTTACTCTTTTTCTTTCAGCAGCTCAGCTGTACCATAGTCACATATGGCCAGTATCTATCAAGTGTTTGTTAAGTCGAATGGAAGATATTTCAATATTGAGGATACATTACCATGTCCAGATTGGTGATATATAGTAAAATTACGATAGATAGACCTGCATGTATGAAGTAAGCAAAGCTTTTGGAAACAACACTGAGCTTTCAGTCTATAATATCAGCAGGGCTAATAAGACATAATCTATTCCACTTGCAAGGGTCCGCTGTTCAAGAGATACAGACTCAACAGTAACCACTGAAAATGTTGAACTTCACTTACAATGCTCGTGAAAAAGGGTTCTAATACGTAAATAAGTAGTTTTTAATTTCATAACCTGAGTGTGAATTAATGTAATGATGACATGTAAACCACTGTCAATGACATTCCAAGGGTCATGGAAAGCTTTCACTATCTTAATGTTCACACGAACAGAGGTCATGTGGTATGCCTGGTTGTGCTGTGTGCTCTTCTGCTACTAAAAATATTGGGATTATAGCTGCCATGATTACTAGATTGTCTACTGTTGTTGCTGATACTGCTGCTGGTAGTACTGACGGAAACGTCTTCTGTGTTGACGCCACTGATTTGGCCATGTTTTACGCCTCCTCCAAGGTCTGCAACAAATAAAAAAAATAAATAAATCCAGTGGCGCTACAGCCCTACAGGGCTTTGGCCGACAAAGCCAGAATTAAATAATTCCAGCATCCTACTCCTAAGCTAATGATAATTAAAAGGATTAATCAAAAATTTCATAGGCATACAAAATAAATAAACAGTAAAAAGATGGAAATCCCCATAAACGTGTCATTAACACTAATATGATTTTTCATGCAGCTTTGCATGAATTTCATTTGTACACTAATGAAATACAAAATATCTTGTATGAAGTGTATATAAATGTAGTTATGTCCATGCGTAATTCATTTCTTGTAAGTGATTTTGTCATGACACCAAAAAAAAAAGTTAACTTGTCCCTTTGTGCACCATGAAGGCATAAGGGGAAATCATATGGACAGCTCCAGTTGTTCTGAACCATGGCACTAGAAGAGGTTCAGTAGTCAACTTCACGCCCTGGGCGCTTTACTCCCAGGGAAAAATCACTGGTATCCATTGAGCAGGAGGTTCAGTGGACTGCAGAACCAGTCTGGACGTTCTGAATGACAGAAAAATCTCTTAACCCTGCCAGAAGTCACACCGCAGTTCCTCATTTGTCCAGACCACAACCTAGTCACTATGCCAACTATGGGACCTTGTTTCCCACTTACACCAAATAACGATGGAAACCTAAATAATGTAGATATTAAAGGAAATTTTGCTGTGTTCTTGGCATAACACTGTGTAGTCTAATATAAACCTACCAAAATGTCATAAGAACATGCTGTGTCCAGCTTCTGGGCATATATTTTAGCCTGAAGATGAATTCAACATGCACTTCTGATATCCTTGTAGGTCGGAGAGATCAGCTGGCTCATGTAATCCCTTGCTTCCTGCTTAACGTTAAGCAGGAAGCAAGGGATTACATGAGCCAGCTGACCTCTCCGACCTACAAGGATATCAGCCCCCATTTCAGGACAAGCAGTTGTTGATACCTTGTCAGTATCAAAAGGGATGAACAGCTGTGAAACTTTGATGTCAGTATAACATAAGGGTATAGAAGATTCACATATGATGATAATGTAAGTTTCGACCAATAGCTTCACATAACCACACCCAATACTCTTCCATTATGATGTATAGTTTCCACAAGGCACCTCTAATTCCCTATATTAACTAGGGTATCTGGAGCACAACCATATATCCAGTATTACACCCCTGGGACACTCCAGTAAATCACTACTTGCACTCAACTTATAACATTATCATATTTTTAATACAATATATATCACATTGTGTCAAACCATCCACAAGTAGACTTGGAAGTTATTCCTTAAGTATCCTTATCAATCCATCAATCCGACTCTACTCAGTCTACAAGAAGATCCTACCGCAAACTCCCAGTGTATACCAATCAATGTCCAAAGCATTCCAAAATTTTGTTAACCATATAAACTGGGTAATTTAAACACAGAATTAGACTAGTGAATTTAAACACAGAATTAGACTAGTGAATTTGAGGGCTACGACAAACCCCTTCTTACCATCAGCACCAACATGGAGACTATGCTGATTTTTAAGTTGACAGAAACAAATCAGTGTAAGATGCTGAAACATACTATGTCTCTGATAAATATGCTGCTTTCATTAGGGCCTGCTGGTTTTGTAAAATGCACAACAACCCAGTGGCTGTGCAAAATGTGTATTTAGATTTCAGCTTGTCTGCAATAATTCAGGCTGGGCATCTTAAGAGTTGGTATGAAGATTGATCATAAACATACTTAAAAAAATTGTATTAAAAATCTATTTTTATGTCAATTACAAACTTGGGGGTGGCATAAAACAACTGACATCATATTGGGTCAATTTACAATGGTCAAAGGTGTATTAATTGAACCAACCCTATATTTAGGCCCAGTTTAAAACATATCTGCACCCCATGCAAAAGTAATTTTGCAGGTACTGCTTACATGTATTCCAGCCCTGACAATACATAGATGTAACAATTTACATACAGAACATGTATGACATAATAGTGGAGTCCCCCAAATGGTACACCCCTGCAGCCACATAGACTGTGATAGCCTTAAACTAGCCCTGACTGTATCTGTGAAATCAAGCACTGGATATGAAACTCTTGTCTTGTGTTCATGAACATTATTCACATTTTTCCTAACAAAATTTTGTGCATAGTTGTCTTCCATCCCATGTATCACTTTTCTCGCCCATTTTATCATGCTTCCTTCAGCCATCAGAACGATATTCAGGCAGAAGTAATTAACCTCCCAAGAAAGATCTTGCTCCACACAGTTACTTTCTTAAGTGTATAACCTAAGGACATTGACAACTGCTAGGACTATGTGGTGTCAATGTTAAATGAATGAACTACAAGTATGGAGCATTGGCGGAAAGATGACGGGAGAGTAAAGTACTCAGAGAAAACTTGGCCCACTGCCCTGTGTCCAACACAGTCCAATCGTGGACTGTCGTGGGATTGAACTTGGGTCTCTGTGATAACAGGCCAGGGATGATCTGCCTCAGCTATGGCACAACCTACAGTTAGTTGATCTTTTAATGGGAGATGGCAAGAAAGATTTGGAACTGAATTGATTCAAGCACTCCCCATATTTAATTTAATTTTTTTTATACGTCACATATCTTTTTCATTCAGTCAGCAGACAATGTTGAAAACGAATTGTCTTATGATAATAACAGACAGCTGTCTTAAACCATTAGAACCACAGAAACTGGTATTCCTATAGCAGCATGGAAAACATCTGTTCATAATCATAATTTCTGTTGTAAAAACCTCAAATCTTCCAAGCATTATAACAAGCATTCTCAGAAACCATGGACTGTACAGAGAAAGAGAGAGAGAGAGAGAGAGAGAGAGAGAGAGAGAGTGTGTGTGTGTGTA
>Ga0268261_10001393_pt1 | contig 16552 bp, 9 predicted proteins | sample TergutNc150P1_FD_190353 | JGI IMG/M metagenome (GOLD analysis project Ga0268261, IMG submission 190353) | Nasutitermes corniger P1 segment gut microbial community from laboratory colony in Florida, USA - Nc150 P1 (SPAdes) (version 2) | ecosystem: Host-associated > Arthropoda: Insects > Digestive...
CGTATGGCATCTATGTGCGCAGGCAGTGTGCTTACTGCCCACAGTTACTTACTTACTCCATGGAACAGAGTCCTTGAGAAGCCAACAGGTTTTCAGCTAGTCAAATTTCCCGCATTTTATGGAACCCGAAGGTTCATTACCGCAGTCACAAGTGCCCGTCAACTGTCCCTATCCGGAGCCAGCTCGATTCAGTCCACAACCCCACATCTCACTTCCTGAAGATCAATCTTTTACTGTCCACAATACGAGACGAATACGGGCCATACTGGGCGATTAGAGAAAGAAAGTATGCCTGCATTAGCTTCGTCTTTCTTTCTAAGGATTTTAGTTTGTATTCTTATTGAATATCATTTGTATTCCATTGAATGCCTTTTCTGACATGCACTTCCACACACTGTACGCTATTTGACGTCCTTCACTATAGACATATCTTTAGTTTCTGATCTTACTGCCATAGTATAGTAAGGTTATTCTGTGAAAACCCTGTTTTTTTGTTTTGATTGTTTGTCCCCCCAACTGATAGCAGGCAACACAGAAAGGTCTACGTTCTGTGAGTGACTAATCAAATAACCCGACGTCCCTCTAGTACATCCTACAAACGAAACCAAGCGGAGGGACGGCAATAGGTTCATCGCGCAGTATTATAAGACAGCGAAAGGGCTCTTCTGTGACATAAGAAACACTCACCTATCTGGCGTTGACGTCCGCCTGGTACGTCCCAGCAATCAGCTTCACTACGTCAGCATTCCCGTGCTTGGCCGCCCAGTGCAACGCTGCCTGTGGAGGAACTACAAGGCACATTTAGACAGAGGAATAGGGTGTGACGTCTTTGACAAATTTACTGTACACAAAAAACAAGTTCTGAACGAAAGATCTGCACTTGAATCAACAGTGGCATGTTCCAAGTATTATTGCCGTTATTGCTGCTGCTGCTGCTACTACTACTGCTACTAAGCTAAACGGCCACATTGTCATAAGAATTATCTGCTGGAGTTCAAAGCAAAAACAGTTTCTTACAGAAAGACTGTTCGCTTAAGCGCCTTCAATGTCTGGGGCTTAGCGGACGTGACTGCTCTCTTCCATGTTCGAAAAGTCCAATGAGCTGCTCAGATTTGTTAATCTGCTGGTTTATAAAGAAAATCTCGTAATTTAATCGGATATGACATGATGGTATATGGACTGGGTGACCCGGAGTTCGATCCCCGGCAGGGACAAAAGTCTTTTCTTCTCCAAAATGTTCAGACCAGCTCTAGGGGCCAATCAGCCTCCTATATAATAGGTATCGGGGCTCCTTCCCCATGGGCAAGGCAGCCAAGGCGTGAACCTGACCACTCACGTCCATCGACTACGGAGGATAAGAATGTTTGCAGTTGTATCTCTGTCCCTCCCTGTATGCACACACAGCCACAAATGTACCTTTACCTTTACCCTTTGTGACACGATTAGGAGACTGAATTGGTAAAGACGTTTAAGAACCACATCGTGGCCTATTTTTATGCACTTCCATTAACAACAGCTTGGTGAGACAGAGACAAAAAGGCGGGCTAACCTACAGGAATGGCCAGTTTACACGTTAATATTGGAGTCTGGGATCCAACGGGTGGAAGGGAGGAGTGCCAACGGATGCACAGAAATGTTTGTTGCAGCGGACCAGACCAGAACATTCTTCACTGAGAATCTGTACCTACGAACGGACTAAGAACACGATGATACACTTCAGTCTCACAGACCTCCCGGTAGCTGCTTTGCAATTTAATATATGCAAAGTCTCTCTGTCCGCAAACATGTCCGTCTGCACCCGATATGTCCTTGGACGATCCAGACAAAAAGAATTGGTTTTCTCCGACGTGTCAGAGAAGCAAGCACAGAAACTAACGAGCTCTTAGATTGCAGCCACTAAATCACGACAGATAAATATCAGGCACGAACTGTTTCTGTTTTGTGGTTTTCTTCGAGCAAGACAACGGTAAAAATATTCGGGAATAGTTCATATTTCTGCTGGTTTCGATACTGTCGGACATGACATGCAAAAAGGGACCAACTCACTCTGCCTTATTACCATGTTTGAATACAACGCGCAATGTTCTTCCTTCCAAATTCCTCCCGAAAAGAGTTGGTGCACATTAATTTTTCGAACACCCATATTTCCATTAGATATGTTAGTAGGAGACGCAACAAAAGCAAACTAATCCCTGCTTACTTGAATTGGTTTCTACAATATTACGACAGGAATGACCGATTTCAAAACTCTGTAAAATGCATTTATAATATCCAAATTTTATTTATTCACCAAATGATACACTAGTGAATTGTCTTAAAATACTAAAATATACATTAAAAGAGCTCCGACATGTTTCGGTGCAGTTACACCATTATCAGGGAGCGCATTAATTCCTGCTTACTTAAGTTGCAGTTGTAAAACAGTCCGTTAAAATACATCGGTGTGTAGTTAATATGGTGGTGGTGTGGCTGCATATATTAGGTCATCATTGGTTTATGGGTGCTGCACTTTTCGACAGTAGACTAATGCCGAACAGTGCAGCACACATACATCAATAAGGACCTAATATACATGTAGCCACACCACCACAGTATTAACCACACACCGACATATTTTAATGGACTATTTTAACAACTGTAACTTTAGTAAACATGAATTAATGCGCTCTTTGATGATGGTGTAACTGCACCGAAACATGTCAGAAAAGCTTTAATGTAAAATTACAATGTAAATTTTAGCAATGATTTTTGAGACAACTCACTAGTGCATCAGTTTGTGAATAAATAAAATTCTGATAATTTTTAACGTTTATGGGTCCATGCATCGTAAGAATATTCCAATATATATCAACCAAGATGCAACGTTACACAGTTTATTATATCTGGAAACTACTATACTCGTACATGTTTCGGGTGGTACTTCCACCCATCATCAGGAGGGCATTCACCTGTATCTACAGCATCTGGTATTTGTCACAATGTAATGGATAAAATTAAATTACTAATAAAGTGTATATGAAGATATAAAAACACGTTGTTGTTAAAATTTATTTGGACATGTTATTTGAAACATATTAAAATTAATAGGTTAAAAATTTTTAAGTTAAAATACAACTGTTGTTGATAACTTACACGTATTTCTGCGGAAAATGCAATGTGTCTATCGAATAGTGATTGATGTACGTATCCGTTACTGCTACCTATCGCTATCGTGGAAGAGTTGGAACTGGTTTGAGCGTGCTGTGGGTGGTGTATTGATAATATCAAGATGCACGGTACGAAAGTGAAAATGCATTTATACATTATTTAATAAATTCTATACAGCGTAGGAAAACCTATTGACACATTCAATAAAATATTGTAAAATTCGGAAAGCCACACTGACAAGGAATCTTTTACACCCCACACAAGGAAACATGTCAAATTTCATACAAGTTCATTTTGCTACCGAATACATGCCTCCACGATAGGTTAATTTTCCCACACCTGCCGTACCATATCTCAAAATCGTTCGCCACATATGTAGTGCGCTGCTGCAGCTCACGGATGGCTTTAGGTGTCTGAGGAAAGTACAACTCATCCTCTACGAATCTTAAGAAACTGAAAGATTAAGGAGTCGAATCTGAAGAAAGCGGGTATATGGAATCGGTCTTTCACGCCCAATCTATTTACCAGGAAACAATGCCTTTTAATAGGCATGGACCTCTGTATGGAAGTGTTGTAGTAGGTCATGTGCTACAGCCGAGATATCACGTAATTTTTCAGGATCACTGAGACAGCAAACATGGCGGACAGTAATACGCTGCGGCGAGTATGGGAGGTAATGGGATACCATTGGTATATCCGCAGCGTAACCAAGCGAGCAATAAACTTGGATGTGTTTCCTCATATCGCGGTCGTTGTGTCACGTCAATGTGGGTTTCTGTTCTTTCGAAATTTTTCATTAAATTTGTCAAGCAGTGTTCGGTCCGCGCTACAACAATGTGTCACCAGTAACGCCTCATTTTCGAACTGCACGTATTAATGCGACGTGAGGATACTGCGAATGAACACATCTGACAGGATGTCAACCTAAACGATTGCGAACTATCAGAAAAGTACTAAGACACTTAGTGTTCCAGCATTTTCTTTCATCAAACAGTTCTTTAAGGTAGAAAGTTCAGTCCGCAAACATAAATCCATGAAGTATTTAAAAATAAAAAGAAATGTACTGATCAGATCAAATGATCTAACACTAAGTATGAACCAGCCAAAGCAAATACAAGATAAAATCGTAGTTGTAAATAAAAATATTTCATGGGTAGTGTCGGAAGACCTGAGCAGCCGGTATTTGATCAACTGCTTTCTTTGGTCTGTACAGTCAGTCACCTTCGGCGACTTCAACTTTTCAGAGGGCAATGTGCCCTCAGTCTCTAAGTGATTACTCACCTCCATCAGGTCCAACAAATTACAATTCCAATTACAGATTCCATTTAAAGTCCTCACGTGAAAGTACAAAACTTGTACACAAGTCTACACGAGCACAATTTTTAAACAGTACAATAAAAATGTACTGTTTTCAAGGAACCAAAAAGGAGGGCTTGAGAATTAAGACACAGATATATTAGCCATTTAAGGAAATGGGCCCTGTACTTGTCGCCAGCCACATAAATATTATGGTACTCGCCACTGGTCTCCGTAAACTCACTTCCTGCGAATGGGTGGCAACATTTCTATCCTCTGATACAAAATGAACAACTTCTACATTAGAAATAAACACATTTTCATTAAATTACGGGACTGACAACGTCTTTTATGGGGTGCATGCTCCGCCATCATAATTAGCAAGTACACAACACACAGCTTCTAGCATTTTAATATCAGATGCCAAAGGCGGAGAGCACACGGCGACATTCAGCTTTTTGTGGCAACGATATGCAATTTGCGTACGAGCTTGTGCTGCCATCTTCGGGCTGGTGGGTGGAAGCTAAGGAGATCTTACAACTCAGAAGCCCGTGACGTTGCTGGCGACATCTGCATGACACGCATCTCATTAAAATAGTAAGCAGCAGCAGTGCGAAGGGCTTGGTAGGGTTAAAAAACATGCATGCCCGTGCAGGGCCTGATCTAAATATATCCTTCACCATTCCAATAAGAAATGTTTGGTATTGTGTTTTCACAACTCAGACATAACCCGTGGTATAAAGACTATGTCGTGAACCGGGCGGGTCTCACGTAGGAGGTTTTTCAGGTATGAAGATGAAGAATAAAAAATTACATTTGGAATTTTCTCATGAAAGGTTTTGAAAATAGAGACCACTGAGTAGTTAGAGGTAGAAATGGAAAGATATTAGGACGGAAACGGGAGGTTTTGATGATGGAAGGTCGCTGTAACAGGCTTTGGATCGCGTCCAATCAGAGCTTGGTATTAGAGGAGTCGACTCTCACTTTGTGCAGTCTATCCGCTATATTTTTATTGACATACAGCACGTTTAAATTTCAAACTGGAATTGCACACATATCAAGCCAACTCCACGACTGTATGAAGGAAACACCTTATTGAATACCGAACACTTCCTCCAGCAATCACGAAATCACCCACATTTTACAGGGTCCGAAGGCTCATTACCGAACAGTAGTAAGCCACCCAGTTTGGGACCCGGAAGTGACGTCACGGTCACGTGATATAAACAAAGATAGCGGCGGGGTCAATGACCTTCACATACCCTCCGGGAACGGAAGTGACGTCACAGTCACGTGATGTAAGCAAACGTCCCAGAGAGCTTGGCGCCAGGATAAACCTAAATTTAACTTGTTATTATTTTGAAACCTAACGTTGACACAGATATGGTTACCTGATATAAACAAATGCCGCAGAGAGCCTGTCGCCACCGCCATTTTGAATTTGAAACAATATGGCGGTTAGAGCGGTAATTTTAAACCTAAATAAGCTTGTTATTATTTTGGAACCTAACATTGAACTTGTTATTGTTACGTGATGTAAAAAATGCGTCATTTTGAATTTGAAACAATATTGCGGCTTGCGCGGAAATTTTAAACCTAATTTTAATTTATTAATTTGAAACTTCTCAGTGACCTTTTTATGATCACGTGATGTAAACGAACTCTCCAGAAGGCCTGGCGCCTGCGACATTTTGAATTTGAAAAAATACGGCGGCTAGCGCGGTAATTTGAAACCTAACTTTAACTTGTTATAATTTTGAAACCTAACATTGACGTTGTTATTATCACGCGATGTAAACAAATGCGCCATTTTCAATTTGAAGCAATATGGTGGCTAACGCGGCAATTTTAAACCGAACATAAATATTTGTTATTTGAATTAGGCGGTCATTTTACAATATGGCAGACACGCGCGCCATTTAAATCAACACTAACCTAACTTCAACATTTACTATTTGGTTAAGGCGGCCATTTTACAATATGGCGGAACGCGCGTTATTTAAATTAATGCTAACGCAATATAAACATTTGCTATTTTCATAAGACTGCCATTTTACAAAACGATTAACACTTCATACTTTATACGACACTAGAAAGAGCTGGCGGAAGTGGTAAGATGTCAGACTCATAATTGAAATATTCTAGTTTCGAATCCTGCTACTTTAACCATCTATTTTTAAAGGAATCTGTGCCAGGTAATAAGGAAAATAAATCAATAAACACAATTTTACATTTTACAATTACATAAATTCAAATTTATTTTGCTTGTACACTTACACACATGAAGTTGCTGCAGTGTTTACTGTACACAGTGTATTCAAAACATAATTGGTTTTCACACTCACCGTTTTTATTTATCGTGACTACTCGGTAAACTCCCTAATTTATTAACACAGAGTGATTTCAAATTTCCAGGACTGATTTAAACATAATTTACATTGGCACTAATTCTACCATAACCAATTGTGAGATCGTTTACTACGAAATAGTATTCTGGTGCGAAATATGTCTCTTGGAGGATGTAGGGACCAGAACCTGAGGTAAAATTTAGTTAGCTAAACGCCTAGCTATACCTAAATCCAAAGCAGACGTATCAAATCTGCAATCACGTCTTGATTTTAACCCGTCATTTGTGATATGTCAAGCGTTTCTTGATGCACACAACACCGTAAGCTAGAGACGATAAATGCATTCTTCTTAACACACTTTGGGCAAATATTAGTTCAGACGGGAGCTGTCCATGTATTAGTCTTTCTTCAAATGATATTTCAACTGTATCAGAACCGGATGATTTTTGAGAACTGATCATTTTAACCGACCTAAAGTCATGTTTTATAAGTAACTTAAAAGTGCACTCTTTTCCTGCAATATATTTTTCAATATATTTTGCGTAACTTTTGTTCATCACACAACATATAGAACTTGATTTCTTTTACTGAGTTCAGGATTCCAGCTACATAACTCGGGGAGAGTCCATATGAACCACAGAGTACATCATCACTGTTAATGGTCTAACAAATATCGCTGACCAGTCACAACCACTTTATACTTTGAACTTGAAATGCATCGTACCAAATGCCTTGCCCTACGATAGTATTCAACTTCTCACACAATTGCTGAATGCTTCAGGTAGGTAGAAACGAAACATCGGCGAAATATAGAAAATCCATTATGCGTTGCACTGGACACCACTAACCAAGCAGTACTTGTTGGTAAACTGCGAGAGCGGACAGGTTAGAACATGCACACTTTGACCGGGCGCACTGAGACTTGTTTTGTTAAAATATGTAAGAGGACCTATCGTTTTCTCCGAGGGTAAGCAGGTTAGAACATGCACACTCACACTTACTGGGCATTACTCTGCCGGAGGAGCACTGTGTAATACGAACGTTGGGTCGTTTTAATGTTGTATGTAAATACAGTTAGGACTCCACAGTGCATCCTTTTCACAAACCGAATCAGTTAATTTCCAGTCCTTTAAAGCAACACTACAATAACAGGAAATTGTATGGTCTTTGTTTCCTGTAACAAAACAATTTCATATTAGTTTGTTATCAAGAAAATAATAGTTATTCGTAATAAGCCGGCTTTTACTTATAAAGTAACTTACACGTATAAAAGAATTCACCAGCACTTAGATCGTCAGGTTTTTGATTGGATAAAGGAGGCTATGTAAAAATGATCGCATTCGGGCGTAATATAATGAATAATACGGATACATAGACCCATCCCACTGTAAGGTATTCTGTTGTATGAAACTTGTAGGTGCAAAAGAAATAAATATTAGTGTACTGTTATAAGTATACATAGGAGGAAATAAATAAATAAAAGTAAATATATACTTACAACGCTCTGGACGCGAGATTTTAGGTGTGTACTCCATATAATGCCCGCACACGTTATGGCTGCTGTTAGGTTGTTGAGAAGTCTCAGGCTGGGCAGTAATGTTTCCAACAAACAACCCCTTAACAAACCAGTAAGATGGACTCCAACGCTGATGGTCCTTAAATGCATCATCTCCTTCATTCCACTTCCCGACGTTCACTCCACAAATCGCACAACAATCCACATCACCCGTATTTGTGAAGAAAAATCCAGCAGCTGACAGTTGATTTACATCCATGATGGGCACATGCCATAATACAAATGTTTTACGACGATAAACCTCGCTTTTTAAGTTTAAATGATGTAGGTATATACCGTTTGGTGGTGGCGGTTGCGGAGGTGCGAATGCAAGTTTGGTAACTGAGTTAAACTCTACACACACATGGTTGGAGAGCTGTCTGTTAACTAACCGAGTGAGGCCTTTTTCCCGTAGACGAGTAACGAGTAACCATCCTGACCAAACCTCATTAGCTTATTTCAAATATTCTGTTTATCCCCAGAACGAAAAATACATTAGGTTAATGGGAATAGTTTGTTTACCCCTATGCCAAACTCTTTAGCTTAATGAGAATAGTTTTTTACCCCTTTTAGAGTATAAACTAAGGTGTCTTGGTTATTTTGAAGTAAACATTTGGAAATTAGTGCCATTTGGAACCTTTGAATTACCAACCCAAGTTTAAATTACCACCCACCACAACGTTACAATATGGCTACTGTTGCGGAAGGTTTAAATAAACCTAGGTCTTAAAATTGCCATTTTAATTAACGCCACCTTTAAGCCTTTGAATTGCCAACACAAGTTTAAATTATCGCCCACCGCCATGTTATAATATTGCTGCAACAGCGGTAGATTTAAACAAACTTAAGTCTTAAAATCGCCATTTTAATTTAGCGCCAATTTCAACAGTTTTAATTTCTTACGCAAGTTAAATTACCACCCACCACCATGTTACCATATGGCTACCACCGCGAAAGGTTTAAACAAACCTAAGTTTTAAAATTGCCATTTCTAATTGCCAACCTAAGTTTAAATTTCCACCCACCGCTTTGTTACAATATGGCTGCCATTGTAATCTTTATATGACACTACAAAGAGCTGGCTGAAGCGGTAAGATGTGACATTCATAATTGAAATATTATAAGTTCGAATCCTACTGCTTTAACTATATCTTTTTAAGGAACCTATCCCGGGTAATAGGGAAATAATGACAATTTTTACATTTTACAAATACATACAATTCAAATGCATTATGTTTCTGCACTTACACAAATGAAGTAGCTATGGTGTTTACTTTACACAGTATATTTAAAACATAATTGGTTTCTTGTCTCACAGTCATTTATTTATTGCGTCTGCAGAGTAAACTCCCTAACTGATTAACACAGTGTGATTTCAAACTTGCGAAACTAGTCTTAGCACATAATTTACATTGACACCGATAGCTCCAAGACCATTGCGAGACCTTTTACTAGAGAACAGCATTTTGGTGCGAAATGTTTTATTGCAGGATGCTAGGAACAGAACCTGGTCTACAATTTATAATTAGCTAAATGCATAGGTCTACCTAAATCCACAACAAAAACACCAAATCTGCACTCATGTCTTCATGTTAACACGTCATTTGTGATATATGTCAAACGTTTCTTGATGCATAGAACACCGGAAGGTAGAGACGATAAACGCATTATTCTTAACACACTTTGGGCAATTATTAGTGCGGACGCAGTAGGAGGTTTAAAATCACGGATCTAGCCGCACCACTGCCTCAAATTCAAAATGGCGTATTTGTTTACATGACGTGACAACAATGTCAATGTTGCGTTTCAAAATAATAACAAAGTTAAAATTAGGTTTAAAATTACTGCTCTAGCCGCCATATTGCTTCAAATTAAAAATGGCGCATTTGATTATATCACGTGTCCATTACAAGGTCAATGTTAGATTTGAAAATAGTAACAAAGTTAAAATTAGGTTTAGATTTGCCGCTCTAGCCGCCATATTGTTTGAAATTCAAAATGGAGTATTTGTTTAAATCAAGCAAGCTAATGATTTTGTCCTAGGGTAAACGGACTCATAGTTGGTTTGTAATGTTATCGGTCTAAAAGGAGTTAGAGTGGACGTACCCTAGGAGTTGTAAACAACTCCTTACTAGTCGACGGGAAAGAGACTTCACCCGCTTAGTTACTTGCTAGCTTTCTAACCATGTGTGCGGAGTTTATTTAAGTTAGCGAACTAGTATATATGTCTCCGATAACGCCGCCGCCAAACAGTAGATACCGATATCCTATCAACATATAAAGCAAGTTTGATCGTCGTAAAACATGTGAATCATGGCGTGTATCCTTCACGGATGTAAATCAACTGGCAGCTGCTGGCTTTTCTCACAAAGTGGGGGGATGTGTCTCGTGTGTTTTGTGAAGTGAAAGTCGGGAAGTGGAATGAAGGAGATGATGCATTTCAGGATCATCAGCGTTGGAGTCCATCTTGCGGGTTTGATAGGGATTTGTTTGTTGGAAACATTCCTTCCCAGCCTAAGACATCACAACAACAACCTTACAGCAGCAATGACCTGTGCGGGCCTTATATAGACTACACACCAAAAACCTCGCGGCCGGAACGCTGTAAGTATATATTTACCTTTATTTATTTTATTTTCTGCTTTTTATAATTATAGCACTACACTAATATTTATTGTCTATTGCAGCTAAAAGTGTCAAACAACAGAATGCATTACAGTGGGATGGGTCTATGTATCTGTATTATTCATCATATCGCGCCCGAATTCTGTCATTTTACATGGCCTGCTCTATCCAATCAAAAACCAAACTAAGGGCTAGTGGATTCTTTTATACAGGTGAGTTACTTTATAATTAAAAGCCGGTTAATTACGAATGACTATTATTTTTGCGACAACCAACTAATATAAAAATGTTTTCTTACAGGAAGAAAGACCATACAATTTGTTTTCATTGTGGTGTTTCTCTACAGGACTGGAAATTAATTGATTCGTTTTGTGAGGAACTCGCACAATGGAGTCCTAACTGTATTTACATAGAATATGTAAAAAGGCCCAATGTTTGTATTAAACAGTACTCTTCGGACAGAGAAATGCCCGGTAAGTCTGTGTGCATGTTCTAACCTGCTTACCGTCGGGGAAAACGATAGGTCCGCTTAAACAGTTTACCAACAACAAACCTCAGTGCGCTCGGTCAAGAGTGACCATGTTCTGACCTATCCGCTCTCGCAGTTTACAAGTCTGTGTGGTTAGTGTTGTGCAGTGCTACACATAATGGATTTTTTAGATTTTCCGATGTTTCATTTCTATCTACATCAAGCATTGGGTAATTGTGTAAGGACTTGAATACTATCGTAGGGCAAGGAATTTGGCAATGTAGTGCCAACCACTAATGGCACCAATTTGTAGTGCCTGACTAGCTTGAGTTGAGGTGCAAGAACTATTAAAATTACTTTACAAACGCCGTCGTTGAACTGCACATTTGTATGGGGTAGCGTGCCGCCAGGCAAGGACGCTTGGTGAAATGCACGAACGTTATGGAAAGGGGGTTTGCTCAATCGTATAACCGTTAGTCAGTGGTGACTAGTAATAACTATATATATTAGATTATTATATACACACACGTACAAGTAGAATAAATAATTCACAATAACGATGACTTTTTAAAATAGCTGATTTGTCTTTACAGTTACTTTAAATGGTTTCGGAAATTTGCCGCTTGAACGAAACGAATAAATATAGTCAGGAAAACTCACATTTCAAAAGCAGAAGCGACGTGAAATATAGACGCATTCTCTACTACAGCTTCGGTGATTTTTTAATATACAGTGTTCTTCAGATAGCACTAACATCGGCGTTGTAAATCAGAATTTCGTTGTTAATTTCGTTGTGAATTTCAATTTGAATGTCAATGTAATTGCGGCTTAGAGTTTTATAGCACAAAATGTCGTTGTCAGCGCTTCCTGGTATTACAGAAACTTTCGTGAACTAGTTTCGTGAATTTCATGTTACTAAGGCTTAATGGCGTAAGTAGGTCTGTGCTGATTCAAACAAAATATAAGTAAGTAGATTGTCTACTTCCTACTTGTTACAATGCTTTCATGAAGAAACTAGGGCAGTGTTTGCAACATCCTTATGAAAGACGTTTCCCAAATTTGGGTTTAGCTTGTTAACAGTGATTAGAATTTGTGGCATTAGAGTACGATACATTTCAAGTTCAGAATACAAAGTGGTTGGGGCTGGTGAACGATATTTTTACGACAATTAACAGTGATAATGTACTCTATGCTTCATTGGGGGTGTTTCCGAGTTATGTAGCTGCAATCCTGAATTCAGTAACAGAAATTCATTTATATGTGCTGTGCGATAAACACATAAATTACGCGAGATATATTGAAAAATGTATAGCAGGAAAAGAGTGCACTTTTAAGTTGCTTACAAAACACAATTTTAAGATGGTTAGAACAATAAATTTTCAGTTATCATCTGGTTGTGACAAGTTGAAATATCCTTTCAAACAAGACTAATACATGGACACCTCAGGTCCGAACTAATATTTGCCCAAAGGATGTTAAGAAGAATGCGTTTATCGTCTCTAGCTTACGGTGTTGTGTGCATCAAGAAACGTTTGGCATATATAACAAATGACGTGTTAACATCAAGATATGAGTACAGATTTGATATTTTTGCTTTGGATTTAGATAGACCTAGGAGTTTAGCTAATTGCAAATTGTACTTCAGGCTCTGTTCCAAACATCCTCCAAAAAGACATTTCGCACCAAAATACTGTTCTGTAGTAAACGTTCTCACAATTGATCTTGGAACTATTGCTGTCAATGTAAATTACGTGTTAAGACTGGTCCAGCAAGTTTGAAATCGCTGTGTTAATAATTTGGGGAGTCCAATCAGCAGCCTCAAAAATAAAAAACTGGGTGTAAAAACTAATTACGTTTGAAAAATACAGTGAAAACAATAGTTACTTCATTTGCGTAAGTGCAGAAACCGAATAAATTTGAATTGTATGTATTCGTAAGATGTGAAAATTGTCTATTTCCATATTACACTTGATAGGTTTGATAGAAAAAGATAGTTAAAGCAGTAGAATTTGAACTTATATTTCAATTATGAGTCTGACATCTTACCGCTTCAGCCAGCTCTTTCTAGTGTCATATAAAGTTTAAAGTGGCAGCTATATTGTAACATGGCTGTGGGTGGTAATTTAAACCAGGGTTGCAATTTAATATGACAATTTCAAGACAGGTTTGTTTAAACCTGTCGCGGTGTTAGCCAAATGCTAACATTATGGTGGGCGGTAATTTAAACTTGGGTTAGTAATTCAAAGATTTAAAGTAGCGCTAATTTAAAATGGCGATTTTAAAACTTATGTTTGAATAAATCTACCGCTGTGGCAGCCATATTGTAAAATGGCGGTTGGCGATAATTTAAACTTGGGTTGGAAATTCATAGGTTTAAAAATGACGTTTATTTAAAATAGCGATTTTAAGAGTTAGGTTTTTCAACTTCCCGCGCCCGTAGCCATATTGTAACATGGTGGTAGGTGGTAATTTAAACTTGGGTTGGTAATTCAAAGGTTTCAAAATGGCACTAATTTCCAAATGTTTACTACAAAATAACCAAGACACCTCAGTTTATAGTCTAAAAGGGGTGAACAGACTATTCTCATTAACGTATTGAGTATGGCATAGGAGTAAACTAACTATTCCCTTTAACCTAATGTATTTTATCCGGGGTAAAAAAACTATTTCAAGTGAGTTACTGAGTTTTGGCCTGGAGTAAACAAACTATTCCGAGTAGCTCAATGTATTTAGGCCTAGGGTTAAACAGACTATTTAAAGTAAGCTAATGAGGTTTGGTCCGGAGTGTTTCTCGTTACTCGCTTACGGGGAAACGGGCCTCAATCGGTTAGTTACTAGCTAGCTCTCCAACCAAGTGTGTAATCTAAGTTAACCAAGTTATATACTTACCTTCGCTGCCGCCACCACAAAACAGTATACACCTACATCATTTAAACTTAAAAAGCGAGGTTGATCATCGTAAAACATTTGAATCATATCATTTGCCTTTCATGGATGTAAATCAACTGGCAGTAGCTGGATTTTTCTTCACAAACTGGGGTGATGTGGATTGTTGTGCGTTTTGTGGAGTGAAAGCCGTAAGTTGAATGAAGGAGTTAATGCATTTAAGGACCGTCAGCGTTGGAGTCCATCTTGTTGGTTTGTTAAGGGGTTGTTTGTTGTAAACATTTCTGCCCAGCCTGAAACATCTCTAAAAGAACGTAACAGAAGCAATAACGTGTGCGGGCATCATATGGAGTACACACCAAAAACTTCGCGTCCAGAGCGTTGTAAGTATATATGTAATTTTATTTATTTTCTCCTATGTATACTTATAACAGTACACTAATATTTATTGTCTTTTGCACCTACACTTTTCAGACAACAAAATGCATTACAGTGGGTTTGGCCTATGTATCAGTATTATTCATCATATTACACGCGAATGCAATCATTTTTTACATAGCTTCCTTTATCCATTCAAAAACCTGACGATGTAATTGCTGGTGAATTCCTTTATACGGGTAAGTTACTTTATAAGTAAAAGCCGGCTTATTACGAATAAGTATTATTTTCTCGATAACAAACTAATATGAAATTGTTTTGTTACAGAAAACAAAAACCATACAATTTCCTGTTATTGTGGTGTTGCTTCAAGGGACTGGAAATAACTAATTCGGTTTGTGAGGAGCGTGCACGATGGAGTCCTAACTTTATATACATACAACATTTAAAAAACTCAACGATCATATTACACAGTACCCCTCGGTCAGAGTAATGTCTAGTAAGTGTGAGTTTGCATGTTATAACCTGCTTACCGTCGGGGGAGACGATAGGTTCTCTTACATAGTTTACCAACAACAAACCTCGGTGCGCTCGGTCAAAGTGTGCATGTTTTAACCTGTCCGCTATCGCAGTTTAGCTACAAGTCTCCGTTTGGTTAGTGGTCTCCAGTGCAACGCATAATGGATTTTCTATATTTCACCGATGTTTCTTTTCTACCTAACTCAAGCATTCAGCAATTGTGTGAGGACTTGAATACTATCGTAGGGCAAAGCATTTGGTACGACACAATTCAAGTTCGAAATACAAAGTGGTTGTGGCTGGTGAACGATATTGTTAGACCATTAACATTGATAATGTACTCTGTGGTTCATATGGACTCGCCCCGAGTTATGTAGCTGGAATCCTGAACTCAGTAAAAGAAATCAAGTTCTATGTGTTGTGCAATAAACATATAAATTTCGCATAATATATTGAAAAATGTATTGCAGGAAAAGAGTGCACTTTTAAGTTACTTATTAAACACGATTTTAGGTCGGTTGAAATGATCAGTTCTAAATTATCTTCTGGTTGTGACGCAGTTGAAATATCCTTTGAAGAAAGACTAATACATAGACAGCTCCATGACCGTTAGGTCACTTCCGCGTCCCAAACGTGGTGGCTTACTACTCCGAACTCAACTCACAACAGCCCGTCGCTTGTTCTTGGCCCAAATAAACTCCATCCACCCTGCCACCCTATTTAGTTAATATCCACTATAATACTCTTCTCCCATCTACGCCTGAGTCTTCCAAGCTGTCTGTTTCATTCAAGTCGCTTCCAAGCATCTTTTGCGCACATTCTCTCTTCTCGCCCATGCGTGCTACTTGCTACCGCCCATCTTACACTTTTTGTTTTGATCATTACTACTTATACAATGTTCGTTGCGTTTCTCTTTCGCTTCACACAAATGCTGTAAGAGAACATTTTAATAGGCCACGACCACTTTGTTTCGCATTAATTTGGAACTCACCATTTACAATTATTCCATCACTGGGCGCTAAATATGAGTATAGTTAGTGCAAATTAATAATCACCTGCGACGTCGCCAGGGACACGGATGGTTGTTTGTTGTTGACTGATGACATAGACGTTGAATGTTATTTTAGGAAAAATTGAAATATAGTCTGACAAACAATCATCGCAGTCCTACTGTACTTGCCACATTCATTTATGTAATGCCCTGAATCGGAGGGGACTAGGTTTTACTAGAGACACCCTGTCGGACAAGTAGCGTGAGGGGTTCGTAACGTTGATACACTGCAAAAGGGTAGAATCTGCCACCAACCAGTAAATACTGACAGTGCGCTT
>Ga0268261_10001394_pt1 | contig 16543 bp, 15 predicted proteins | sample TergutNc150P1_FD_190353 | JGI IMG/M metagenome (GOLD analysis project Ga0268261, IMG submission 190353) | Nasutitermes corniger P1 segment gut microbial community from laboratory colony in Florida, USA - Nc150 P1 (SPAdes) (version 2) | ecosystem: Host-associated > Arthropoda: Insects >...
GGCGCAGACTACTGCGCCGCAACCGCCGGAAGGACAAGATTAAAGGTCTAACGTGATTACGTTTGTTCAGGGTCGGACTTTTAAACGTTTTGAGCCTCATAACGTTTATAGGTCCGCCATTCAATTTTGCCTAGCGAACTCAAGCGCAGCTATATGCCCATGAGAGCAGCAAGTTGGGCGGCCGCTTCCGCAACGGTGGTATTGACGATGGTGGTGTCAAACTCGCTGGCAGCAGCTAGTTCAACTTGGGCAGTTTGCAGGCGGCGTTCACGTTCGGCTTCGGATTCGGTACCTCGGCCTACTAAGCGGCGCACCAGTTCTTCGTACGATGGTGGGGCTAGAAAGACGAATAAGGCTTCGGGCATCGTCTGTTTAACCTGCCGCGCCCCGGCCAAGTCGATTTCCAATAACGTAGGTTTGCCTGCCGCTAACGCATCAAGTACCGGCTGCTTTGGCGTGGCATAGAAATGCTTGCCATGAACTTGTGCCCACTCCAACAGTTCGCCATCGGCACGCAATTGCTCAAACTGTTCAACGCTAATAAACCGGTAATGCACACCGTCGATCTCGCCGGGGCGTTTATCCCGTGTAGTCACCGAAACCGAAACCCACACCTCCGGGTGCGATTCCCGCAGGGCAGCGACCACAGTTCCCTTGCCTACGGCCGTCGGCCCCGCGAGAACCGTTAACCGCGATTTCGGAACGTTTGGGCGCCCTGCCGCGTTGTCGCCGCCGCTCATGGACCCTCCGTTCACTCCGCTCAGGCGCCGCCTTGCATCGCATCCCAAACGTACGCGAACTCCCTCGGAGCGCTTAGCCGAAGCAGAGCTACGATTCCTTAGTGTGTATCAAACCTTTCAATCAAAGCTTGGGCTTGATTATGACCCAAGCCGCGCACGCGGCGAGTTTCGGCAATGCCGATGTCATCCATGATGGCCTTGGCTTTGACTTTACCGACGCCGGGTAGTGCCTCCAGCATGGCAATGACCTTGAGTTTGCCCACAATGTCATCGGTTTGGCCCAATTCAATGATTTCGCGGATGGAACCCTGCGAATACTTGAGCCGGTTTTTGATTTCCGCGCGTACCCGGCGCGCCTCTGCGGCCTTTTCCAGCGCAGCGGCGCGTTGTTCGGAACTCAGTTGGGGTAATGGCATTGTTCAACCTAACTGCGACGGGGGTGGTTAGCTTTATGGTAAATCTAGCGCCTATCAGCGGGTTCGGCAATCTGAATGACTGCCGAGTTTACCGCTGACCTGGGTTTGACAACCACACATTGCAACATCGGGCAATAAAATAACCTAGCTTACTTGGTAGGTGCGTAGGCCAGTTTCGGCAGGTTGTAGGTGAGGTCTTTAGCGGTTTCCAAAGCCTCATCCATCGGTAGACGACCCTCAGCCACCAACTTGGCTAAGTAAGTAGAATCAATGCGCCGCGCCAAATCATGGCGGGCCGGGATGGAGCAGAACGCGCGGGTGTCATCCACAAAGCCCGAAGTGTTGTAGAAACCAGCATTTTCAGTGGCAATCTCGCGGAAACGCATCATGGCCTCGGGAGTGTCAATCATCCACCATGGGGCACCCAAACGCATTGATGGGAACACACCAGCCAGTGGTGCCAACTCGCGGCTGTACACGTCTTCATCAATGGTGAACACGATGCAGCGGAAGTTGGGGTTGGTGCCGAATTCGGTCAACATCGGGCGCAAGGCGCGGGTGTATTCGGCAGCGATTGGAATGTCAAAGCCTTTATCTGCCCCAAATTTCTTGTGCATCTCGGGGCTATAATCGCGCAGTACGCCGGGGTGAATTTGCATTACCAGGCCATCTTCGGATGCCATGCGAGCTTGCTCAAACATCATCGTGGCTTCAAACTGGCGAGCTTGCTCATCAGTTACCGCGCCAGCATTACCTGCCCCACCGGCAAAGGCGGCAGCGAACAACGCTGCGGCTTCTGCCTCAGGCAGCGGATGAGTGTCCAGGATTTCTTGGGCGTGGTCAGTTGCGGTGCCGCCTGCTTCTTTGAAGCGCAAGCGTTGAGCTCGCAGCGCCGCTAAGAATGAGGCATAGTCCGTGACTAGAATGCCGCAAGCCTCACCCGTAGCAGCCACGTCAGCGGCAAAGGTGGGTGACTTCAACTTGAACACAGCATCCGGACGGAACGTGGGCAAAATGCGCGCACCATAACCCTCGGCAGCCAGTTGTTTATGCAGTTTCAAATCGGACCAAGCTGGGTCAGTGGTGGCAATTACCTCAATGTTGAAGCGATCCAGCAACTCGCGCGGCCTAAATTCCGGGCTGTTGATTTCGGCCTCTATTTGGTCGTAAATCTCATCGGCAGTTTCGGCAGACGGGCGCACGCGTACGCCGAATACGTCATAAAGCACGTGTTCCATCCAGAAGCGAGTCGGCGTGCCCCGGAAAGCTTTCCAATTGGAGCAGAACTTGCGCCAAATCTCGCGCGGGTTAGTCTCCACCGGCGAGCCATCAACTGTGGGCACGCCTAGTTCTTCGTAGGTAATGCCTTGGGAGAACAACATTCGCAGCAGGTAGTGATCCGGAATGATCAGCAACTCTGAGGGGTTGGGGAACGGCTGATTAGTAGCAAACCACTCTACCGGCACGTGGCCGTGCATTGAGACAATCGGTAAATCCTTAACGGAGTCGTAAATCTCGCGCGCGATCGGGGCGATGGCCGGGTCAGCGGACAAGGCGCGGTTGGGGTTCAGTTCAAGCGGCGGGGCTGATGACATTACTTTGTTGCTCCTGTTGATCGGGTTATCTGGTAAAAATTTACACTCAACTTTGGGCCAGGAAAACTGCCCCATTGTTGTATGCCGTTGCTCCTTTGGTATCGACAGGCTCAACCGCCGGAGCAATGGCACATTTGCATATGATCTTCTATTGTCCTAAAAAGCCGTTAAATACTGACCGCATCGCAGTTAATGGGCGCCAGGGCCATGCGGCCCGGCCAAGTTACGGCCCCAGTTAGTTGCGGCAGCCGAGGCCACGGCAGCAGTATTGGCGGAAGCCTCCACAGCAGTATCAGCCGGAGCGAAGCGCACAACCACATCTAGCACCGAGCCACCAGCGTAAACAGCAATCTCGTTAAGCCCCAAGTCATGCACGGTGCCAGTATTTACCGTAACGGCAGCATTGAATTCATGGGCATGGTCAGCATCGCGATGGGAAACTAAGTATGTGTCTGAGCCAGTTAAACCATGCGCCCCCGGCGGATGGCTGACAGTTAGCGAGCCATGATCCCCCGCCATCGCGAGGAACAAACCAAACTCCGGCACTTTAGGCCCCGTAGCCTCGCCATCATCGCCTAATGTTTCATGAGCAGCGCCCGCTTCAGCCGTGACAGCAGTTGCAGCATCGTCGGACCAGCCACCAACCCAGGCGGCGACATCGGGCAAACCCCCGGCCTGCGGCGCGTACCCAGCATGAACATCGGTGTGCGTAGTCTCATATGCGGCAGCGGTGGGCTGGCTGCGATCCACAAACTGATCCGGTAAACGCGGAGTGTCAGCCGAATATGAATCTAGCAGTAAGTCCCTGCGCGCTGGGGTGTCAGCCGAATAAGAGGCCGAGTCAGAATCATCGGCGCTGTGCAGCGAATTGCGCTCGATCCTAAAAGCGATCTCAGGCTCATCGGGGTTGATTACAGTTGTGACCGACCAAAAACAACCGTCCGCAGTGAAATGTGAACTCAGCACCCCGGTTTGCGAGGTGAGCGTCTGGTTGGCATTAGCCATTTGCCCGATGGCGTTGGCCGCGCCCAAGCCCGGCTCCCCGATCCACAAGCCAATTTGTGGCAACTCCACTAACTCGCCGCCCGCCACCGGCGCCCAAGTGCTAGGCGTAGCAGCGGAATAAGTTTGCAAGCCGGTAAAATCCGGGGCAAAGGTAACTTGGCCGTTGGTCAGCAACAACGGCGAATTACTTGCGATACCAGTGCTCAAGGCTGTACTCCATCTTCCATGCTCAAGGCTGTACTCCATCTTCCAAGCTCAAGGCTGCGCTCCATCGTCCATGCTCAAGGCCGTCACCATTGAACAGATTACTGTGCCCCATCCTAGGCCGTGTGTGAGAGACAGCACAAGCGCATCCGGGCAGAGATTTTGGCGGCTGTGTCCGTGGCCGCGCGTACGCTAATAAATATGAACTTAACCGCCGACCAACTTGACCGGGCGCGCGCCACTTTAGTGGGTGCGGCTGCCGGTGACGCCCTGGGGGCAGGGTATGAGTTTGAGTTGGCGCCATTTAACGGCCGGGCGGAAATGATCGGTGGCGGTTTGGGTGACTTTGCACCCTTTGAGTGGACAGATGATACGGCGCAGACCTATTGCGTAGCTGCCGCAGCCGCCGAGTTTCACGATTTACGCAAACCAGAAGCGCTTGATGCCGTAGCGGCTGGGATTGCGCGCTGGTTCCGCGATGACCCGCCGGACGTGGGCAATATTACCCGCGCCGTTTTGACCGATGCTGGGCCCTTCCCGTCTGCCGCGCGCCTCAAAGGTGTGGCGCAACATTATTACCGGCGCCATGACCGCTCCGGTGGTAACGGCTCCTTGATGCGCACCGCGCCAGTGGCCTTGGCACATTTGAATGACCCCTGGGCCTTGGTTGATGCCGCTTATGATGTAAGTTATTTGACCCATGGCGACCCAATTGCGGCCGAGGCGTGCGCCATCTGGTGCTTGATGCTGCGCGAGTCCATTTTGTTGGGCGGCTTTAATGACGTGGGCGAGTTTGTGGGCTATTTGCCCACCAAAGAGGGCCAAGACCGGTGGGCCCAGATTTTGCACGATGCTGAAATGGCGGACCCGCATCGGTTCTGCCCTAACGGTTACGTGGTAACGGCATTGCAGGCGGCGTGGAGTTCGATTAGGCGCACGCCTGTGCCGCCCTGGCGCCCGCAAGATCATTTGGTAGATACGCTCAACACGGTGATCGGCATCGGCAATGATACTGACACGGTGGCCTCCATTGCTGGGGCTTTGTTGGGTGCCCGATGGGGTATGAGCGCCATCCCCGCAGATTGGGTTCCCAAACTGCATGGGTGGGGCAACACGGTTACCGGCGTGGCTACCGGCACTGATTTGGTAGAGCTAGCGGACAAGATCACTGCGCAACGCTAACGTGCCATCCAATGTGAGCCTGCTCACTTTTGGCGGAGTTTCGGTTGCGGCTTAGCTGGCTTTAGGTTATTCGGCAACAACAAGTCATTGACAATGTCTGTGGCCGGGTTTAGCGTGGAATTGTGGAACTTAGTACGTGCCCGGCAGGCACCGTGGCCCGGGTGCGGCTCATTGACCTGCCGCCCGAAGAATGCGCGCGCCTGCGCGAACTGGGCCTGGCACCTGACACCTTGGTGCAGGTGATTCAGTGCGGCGCGTTCAAATCCCGCGTAATTGCCGTTGGCTCTGACCGCTTCGCCATCGACGGTCGCACTTGCCGCTGCATCCAACTATATGACGATGCCGCAACCGATGATGTTGCAGCCCGCGCTTCCGCTGAACCTACGCCCAAAAACCGACGCAAAACCCCGCTAGTACTGGTGCCCTAATGCCTGTGCTGCCCCTTGCCCCAAAACCTGGGGCTTTTACCCGTAACCCCGGAACCTGCCCGCACTGTGGTGCCGTAGTTGATGGCCCACGCGCGAACCACCCACGCCACACCGATGTCGATCTGGTAATTGCGCTGGTGGGAAACCCCAACTGTGGCAAATCCACGCTGTTTAACGCACTTACTAATTCGCACTCGGCGACGGTAAATGCCCCAGGCACCACCGTTGAGCTACATCGGGGTAAATGGCGGCACAGCTCTGAGTGGATGTTGGTTGACTTGCCAGGCACATATTCGCTGATCGCCCGCTCCCCCGATGAAAAGGTTGCTACCGATGCCGTGTTGGGCAAGGTGGATTTGCTTGGCCACAAGCACCATCGCCCGGCCAATGCCTTACCTGGCGCCAGGCAACGTTCCCCCCGTCATTCGAAAACTCACTCCAGCGCTTTGACGAATGAAAGTGAGCCTTCTTCGCTCTCGGCTCAATCGCGCGAAACGGAAATCGCAGAAGCGCGTAGACCGCGGAATTCAGCACGTTTATCCAGCTGTCCCAAATGCACCAGCGATACCACCCGGATTCGGACCGAAACCCTACCCGACAGCGATGGCACGCGGCCTGATTTGGTAATCGCCCTACTTGACGCCTCTGCCTTAGCCCGGTCACTAGTTTTGCTGGCTCAAGTATTAGCTACCGGGGTGCCCGTGGTGGCGGCAGTGACGATGCTGGACGTAGCCGCAGCCCGCGCCGTGGAACCCGACTTAGTGGCCTTGGCTGATGCGGCTGGCGTGCCGGTGGTGGCAGTTAACCCGCGCACTGGCACCGGCATCGAAGCCCTAACCGAAATGGTGAGCCGCGCCTTAGCTGACCCCAAGGCGGCAAATTCCCACCCCGCGTTAACCGACCCAGATTCCCAATTCAGTTGGGTTGACTCAGTATTGAGTGCCACCCTACCAACCGCTCCGCTAACTCCGGTACATTCCCATTCGGATCGCATTGATTCCATTTTGCTACACCCCATAGCCGGGATATTCATATTCTTAGGGATTATGTGGGGGTTATTGGAATTAACCGCAGTGGCCGCAACCCCGTTAATTGAAGCGGTGGGTAATTTCTTTGCTGGCCCCGTTACCAATTTAGTAGTTAACCTATTTAGTGGGTGGGCACCTAATTGGTTTGTCTCACTATTAACCGATGGGATTATTACCGGTGTTGGCACGGTATTATCTTTTGCCCCATTATTAGCATTGATATTCCTAGCCATTGGGGTTCTAGAAGATTCCGGTTATTTAGCCCGCGCCGCTTTCATCGCTGACCGAGGTCTGCGCAATATTGGGTTGGATGGCCGCGCCATGATGCCGCTGGTAGTCGGCTTTGGGTGCAACGTCCCGGCAGTTACCGCCACTAAGGCTATGCCCGATGCTCGGCAACGCCTATTAACTGGATTACTTATCCCCCTCGCAGCTTGCCCGGCGCGCTTAACTGTTTTTGTGCTTATTGCTGGTGCGTTTTTTCCGGGCCAAGTTGGTACCGTAGTATTTTTACTTTATTTATTCTCAATCATTCTAATCATTTTGGGTGGGCTGTTATTAAAGGCTACTGCATTCCGTGATTTATCAATTTCCCGGCCTTTAATATTGGCGTTGCCAGCTTATCAAACTCCTCGGATAGGTTGGTTATTACGCTCGGCAGGTTCACGCGTCGCTGCCTTTGTGCGTGGGGCCGGGGGGATAATTGCGGGCGTACTAGTAGTAGTTTGGTTTTTAACCGCTATTCCAGTTACGTCTGGGTATAGTTTTGGCGAAGTTGCGCCCCAAGATTCGTTGTATGGGCGGGTAGCTTCGGCTGCCGCCCCGGTTTTGGAACCGGCGGGTTTGAATGACTGGCGCATTTCATCATCGTTACTCACCGGCTTTGTGGCTAAAGAGGTAGTGGTGGGCAACTTGGCCCAAGCCTTTGGCACTGCCGACCCCAGCGCTGCCGATTATGACCAAGCCGCCGAAGTAAGTGGCGGTTCGCTTGCCGACCGGCTCCATGCCACTTTGACGCACACTTCGGGTGGGCACCCGCAAGCCGCCGCCGTGGCCTTTTTGGTGATCGTGCTGGCATATACCCCTTGCGTGGCTACAGTGGCCGAGCAAAAACGCAACTTCGGATGGAAGTGGACCCTAATATCCTTGGTTGGGCAACTCGCCCTGGCTTGGTTGCTCGGCGTGGCCGTATTCCAAGTTGGGCGCTTACTCGCATGAGCGTGCTGGCCGACACTTTCCAAACCCTGGCCCGGGGCGTGCCAACTAACCGAGTTGGCGCAGTGTTGGGCATTGACCAAGGCTTGGCCGAGGCGTGCATTGACTACTGGGTGCGCCTAGGTATGGTTACGCCATCGGGCATTTTGACCCTGGGTTGCACTGATTGCAGTGCTCTCAGCGAATCCGGTTCACCATCCTCAGACCGCCCCCCATCGTGCTTTGGCTGCCCATTTACCAGATGACAACGACTACCCATTAGCCATCCCGCAGGCATGCAGCAAAAATGCGACGGCCAGCGCAGAACCTCGGAACAATTAGCTTTTGAGATCCTGCGCTCTGTGTCACTCGCGTTCCTTGCCGCAGAATGACGGACGGTGCGGAGTATGCTGAGCGGAATGAATAACGACGGTAATAGTTTGGCAATTACGCGCGGCACGATGAACGATGCCGAGCAGTTGGTGGCGCTGTACCACAGCATGATCGGCACGCCCGGGTGTACTTGGAGCAAGCTGTATCCAGCTTTGGAGAATGTGGAATGGGACGTTGAAAACGGAGCGCTGTGGGTTATGCGCGATGGCGACACAATAGCTGGAGCAGTTTCCGTTGGGAATCTCGGAGATGTTTGCGATTTAGGCTGGGCACCGAAAAACCCAGCCGAGTTGGCTCGCCTAGCAGTGGCGCAAGAGTACCAAGGGCGCGGTTTGGCCAATACGTTAGTTGCGCATGCCATTGCTGTGGCCCGCGAAGCTGGGAACGATGGGGTGGTGCTGCTGGTCAGCCCCGGCAACGCCAAGGCGCAGCATTTATATCAAAAGTTTGGTTTCCAGCCCGATGGGGAAATCTTTGCCTGGGACCACCAATGGTTGCGCTATCAACTTCCTTTCGCTGAATAGACTGACTCTTGCAACGTGGCCTCGCACTACTTCCGCACTGGTTCGACTATTAAGACTTGATGCGCCCCAGCAACCCGCGTCACTACCAAAGTGGCCTCGCTGTCACCTTTCAAGGCAAGTTGTGGGCGTAATTGCTCAGGGGTTACGTCGGTGCCGCGTTTTTTGATAGTTACCCGGCCTACGTTGCGTTGCCGTAGATAAGCCTTAAGTTGCTTAATATTGAACGGCAAATTGTCTAGTATCTGGTAAACACTTGCGATGTTGGGCGCACTGTATTGTGGGGGTGCTTGGTATTGTAGGGGTGCTTGGAATTGTGGGGGTGTTTGGTCGGCTTCTGGCAATTTATCGCCGGTCAGATACGCGATGGTGGGGTCAAGTTGGTGGGCATTTAGTTCCGCTGCTGCGGTGGCTAGCAGGCCAGCGCGTATGATGGCGCCATCGGGTTCAAACAAATACTGCCCTGGTTTGCCAACCTCAAGTTCGGCGCCAGGTTGGGCCGTCACTAGCCTGCTGCGTTCACCATCGGGCATTCCGGTTTTGATAAGTAACGCCGTACGGCCATATCCATTGCTGGCCAGCGGGCCAAACCACAAGCCACATTCCACCACGTCACCATTGACACTCACCCATTGCGCTTCGCCGTCGACAGGCACAGCATCGTGCGGGATTACCGGCGCTACCTTGATGCCCACTGCCGGGATAATTTCTTTGAGCGCGATCACCTGGCTGAGTGGCGGCAGGTAGGCTTCCGGGTCCCAAATCTGCTTTCTGGCGCCTTTGGTTTCGCGTTCTCGCCGGGCCGGGTCAGCAAACACACCATCCAAAGCACCGCTGCGTTCCCGCGCCACCTGCAAGCCATCACCGCAAACCACCTCGGCGCGCCCAACCCCTGTTGCTTTCCCGCCCTTACCCTCGGTCGTGCCTAGCGCGTTACCTGTCATTCTGTGCGAAGCAGCGGGCGTTCGCCCCCCTGAGGCGAATTGCCCTTCGGCGTAGCCGCGCGTAGTCGCAGAATCCAGAACTGCGCATATATTGAAATGTGCTATTTCAGCAGTTTCCGGGTCGATATCAACAGCGATGACGTTCAGCCCGGCGGTTGCGAAGCCCAAGCTGTCCGCCCCGATGCCGCAAGTTATGTCGGCGATGTTGCGGCAGCCGGCATCAATATATCTTTGTGCGTGGTGGGCGGCGACGAAGGGGCGCGTGGCTTGCTCCAAACCCCCCGCAGTGAACAACATGGTGCGCGCGGCTGGCCCAAACTTAGTTTCCGCCTTGGCCCTTAGTCGGCTTTGCGTCAATAATGCCGCAGTTAGTGATGCGCTCACCCCTTGCTTTCTCAAGGCGCTAGTTAAGGTGAAGACTGCGGCTTCATCGTACGGTGGCAAATCGGCTAATAATTTAAGCACTCCCGGGCTAAACAATTCACGCGACATGGGCGCCACCATCAAGCCCCGAGACCCCTAGCCTGCGCTTTTGCACCATCTGGATGCCCACTACCAGCGACGATGTGAAAAACGTAAGGCTGGGCGGCACAAAGTCGATCCACTGCGAACGCCCCTGTGAATGCCCCACAACCAGCCCGATTATGGTTAGGCCTCCAGCCACGATGGTGAGCGCCCAGGCTAAAACATCTTCCGAAAGCGGTAGGCGGATCAGTTTGCGTAGCATGTTCACGTTGGCCACCGCGACTGCTGTGGTGGTGAGCACTACCGCAAACATGGCACCGTAGCGGGCTTGGCCAAACTTTTGCTGGATAATCACCCAGCCGATGATGGCGCAAATGCCGATGGCAAAACAGATTAGGTCAAACCTTGATTTGCCGCCTACGCCGTATTTTGGCAGCAGCCCGATCACCACTAGTTGTGTGATAATAAAAACGAGCGTTAACCACGCCGCTCCGCTGAACCCGACTGCCACCAGGCCCGCAAAGGTTACGCAGTCCATTAGCAGCCAGATCAGGCACGCGACTCGGCTTGGTTTGGTGTGGCCCTTTAATATGGATCGAACGTAAGGGATCACTTGCACCAGACCAAAAACTGCCGCCCCAATGGTCAGCGCGGCAGTTAAGTTCATGGCTCCACCATATCAAGGCTTAACGCACTTGGCCGCCCCACGCCGGTGATGTTGTGGAGCGGCCAAGTTCGGTTAGATTTACCTTGGGTCAACCTAAGCGGACTCCCACGGCTTCTTCTTGTCATACTTTTCGGTATGACCCTTGGCGCACCACAGGTTCAAGCCCATCATCGCCACGAAACCAACAGACAGCATTGCTACGAACATTTTAGTTACCCTTCACTTAAATGACCGCCTGGCTGCGTGAGCGCTTGGGCGCTGGCCTGGCGTTCCAGTTCGGCACCCCGGTTGGCCGCCGATGGGTATCAATTTAGTGTTGCCTGAACCACACCGCATCTTGGCCACGCGCGTTTGCGAAAACGTTATCTAAATCGTTTTTAAGCGCCAACCGGGTGTGACCTGCGCCGATGCGTCGAGTATACCCGTTAAATATTCTTGCAAAATTTCTGCCCGTAGATGCGTTAGGATGGCAGGATGGCGAAACCAGAAGCTGTGGTGTACGTGGATTTTAACTGCCCTTGGGCTTGGATCACTTCGCGCTGGATTTTGGAAGTTGCGGCGCAGCGGCCAATTAGCTACGAGTTCCGGCCCATGAGCCTCTACACGCTGAACCAAGGCCGGGATTTAGACCCAGGTTATTTGGCGCGCCTGGATGCTGGCCACGGGATTCAACGGGTTGCCACCGCCGTTCTGGTAGAACACGGTCCGGGCGCGTTCTCTGATTTTTACACTGCGGCAGGCACGATGCTGCACAACCAGGGCAATAAAGATTACGCCTCTGTTATCCCTGCCGCTTTAGCGCAGGCTAGCCTGCCCGCATCTTTAGCTTCGGCTGCCGATTCTACTAAGTACGATGAGGCTTTGGTCAAATCCCACCACGAGGGCATGGACCCGGTGGGTGATGAGGTGGGCACACCGGTAATCCATGTTAATTCTGCCAACGGCGCTGGCCCCGTTGCCTTCTTCGGCCCCGTGCTGTCCCGCATCCCGCGCGGGCAAGATGCGCTCAACGTGTACGATGGCGCAGTGTTGCTGGCTAGCTATCCGCACTTCTGGGAACTCAAGCGCTCGCGTACCGAACGCCCTGAATTCAGCTAAGCAACCGCTCGCCACTGCGCACCTCGCCCAAATTACCTATAAATCGGGAACTTTTGTAGCACTCCCACAAAAACTGGATTTGTTGGTGCAGGTATTCTGGTGGGGTGCAAAAACGTTATTCTTTTGATTCGCGTGTACTTTTCGCGCTCGTTGGGTATATGGTGGCGGTGGCCGGGGTATTTACTACCCCGAGTCGGCTAAGTTTCCAGGGCTTGCTGAATATGTCTATGTATTTCACCATTTGGACTAATGTGGCGGCCGTTGGCTTATTCGCCGCTGCCTTGATGTCAGGCCGCCGTTCGCAACAACCTGGCTCAGTTTTGAGCCGCCTTTTTTTGTATTTAACAATTTCGCTGGTGTTAGTTTGTGTGGCCTATTGGGCATTACTGGCCCCCACTTCGACTAGTTCCTTGTGGACTTTTTCTAACTTGACTACCCATTTGGTAACACCATTGTTATTGATTGTTTACTATTTCAAATATTTCCGCCCCGGGGCTATCCGTCACAAAGATGTATACCTGTCTGCGTTGTTCCCGCTAGCATATTTGGGTGCCGTGTTTATCGGTTATTTAGCAGGTTACACTTATGGTAGTCGCCAAGATTTATTCCCCTACTTTTTTCTTGATTACCGTACCATCGGCTGGGGCTGGGTCGGCATTTACATTGCTGCCATTTGCGGCATCGTGATTGGTACCGCGTACCTAATCCGCCATTCCGACCGCCACCGCGCACGTACGCTCGCACTGGCAGGCAGCAGGTAACTCGCATAAAGTCTGGGTATGCTGCTAGCCCTAATTTACTTAGCATTTATTGGGTTGGGGCTACCGGATTCATTGCTGGGCTCGGCCTGGCCGATGATGCATGGCGAGTTAGGTGTACCGCTTTCTTATGCGGGCATTATCGCCATCACTGTTTCCGTCGGCACCATCATCTCTAGCCTATTATCTGACCGGATAACTCGGCGCTGGGGCGCTAACCGGGTTACCGCAGTTAGCATTATCATTTCCGCTGCAGCCTTATTTGGGTTTTCAGTTAGCCCCACTTTTTGGCCCTTACTAATTTTGGCTTTGCCTTATGGTTTATCTGCAGGGGCAATCGATGCCGCCCTTAATAACCACGTGGCTTTGCATTACAGTTCCCGCCATATGAACTGGCTGCATTGTTTTTGGGGCGTGGGCACCATTATCAGCCCTTTCATTATGGCTTATTCCTTAACTACCCCGGCGGGGTGGGCTGGCGGTTACCGTTTAGTTTCTTACGTGTTGTTGGCAATCGGCGTAGTACTATTGGCCACCTTAGGTCTGTGGCGCGGACAATTGGCTGCAACTGAAGCGAGCCGCGAACGTGCTAAAGCCTTAAACCCCCAACAAATACTAAGCATCAGAGGCGTAAAGCCCCTTTTAGTTGCCTTTTTCGGTTATTGTGCTTTGGAAGGTACGGCAATATTGTGGGGTGCCAGCTACCTTAATTTGAGCCGCGGCGTTTCAGTGGTAACAGCGGCGCGTTATGCCTCAATGTTTTTATTCGGAATAACCGGCGGCAGGTTTTTGGCTGGATTCATTTCTGAGCGCTTAGGCGATCGGAACATAATCAGGCTCGGCTTAGCAATCATTATTGTCGGAACCATAATAATTTGGTTACCAATCGGCACTTCGCAATTAGCCCTAATGGGGTTGGTGCTAATCGGGTTAGGGTGCGCCCCCATTTACCCTGCCATTATCCATTCCACCCCCACCAATTTCGGCGCGGAAAACTCCCAAGCTGTAGTGGGCGTCCAAATGGCAGCCGCCTACGTAGGCTTTGTAGTAATGCCGCCCTTATTCGGCTTTATCGCCAACCGCATCGGTACCGGGTGGTTCCCCTTATTCCTTTTCGCCCTCGCCGTGCTAACCCTAATAATGACCGAGCGGGTAAAAATCGGTACCCCTAACCATCGGCACCCGGCCTAGCGCTTGGGAAACAAAAGTTGCTAACGCAATGCCACCGGCCTCAATAGTCGCAACCCGGTCAATTTTTACATCTGAATATAGCCGAGCAATTTCGGCTGCCATTTGCTCATAGAGGACAACATCAATTTGGTGGTTGATGAAGCTATCTACCCGCAAAATGTTTGGCATCACCACAATGCCGTCGGCCAGGATGCGCTGTTTCAATACTTCCACTATGTTCCATCCAACACAACTAGTACCGGAATACCATTTATAGATGCTGCGTCAGATTGTCGCTTTTCAACTAACGCCACTCTAATTGATTCATTTCGGTAGCGGCTGCGACCGCATCTGCGAATTTTACGACGCTATCGGCATTCTCAATAAGGGATTCAGTGAAGGATCCCGATTCGTTTTCAAACTCTTTATAAATGATTGTGTCATATTTCTCGAAGAATTTCCCATCTTTAGTCACCATCGGATCACGGCCTTCACACAGAATGATTTTTTGACCGCGAAAACCGAATTCGGCGAGAACGTCAAGCGCCGCCATCCAATCCAATAGCGTTTCTCTTTCCAGCTCATCGTGGAAACCCGTTGCCCAGGGCACGTCGCCTGGATTCCCACCGCAGCCGCGATAATCCATTAGCAAAACATGAAATCCCTTATCCGCAAGCTCTTGAGCAAATGGGGCACGCGCAGCACGGTTAACCCCTTGAAAGACGGTTCCTGGCTGGCCCAAGATAAACTCTATATTAATAACATCTTTTTGGTATCCTGGGCCCATAGATAATGATGTTCTAAGGACTATTGCTTGCTTACGAGAGGGAACTCCCGCCGCAGGTTCTACCCACCACGCCTTTAAGTCTAGACCGTCACGCGTACGTAAGGTCACTTCTTCACCATCGGGTAAGAGTTCGGTTACTTTCGGCGGCACTGCCGTTATTGAGAATGTAACTTTTGGATTTTGTATTTGACATTGCGCCTCGATCAGTTCAATCCGATTTTCCAGCTCTAAGGAATCATTCATGACCGATTGACTTAAGTAGTCATGTTCTTCTTCAAGGTCATTGAGGTTTTGCTCTAGTTCGTTAATTTTTTTGAGAGCTTCAGCTAATTGCGTTTTTAGCAGAGTCAACTCAATAGAAGCGCTTCGATCAGTAACAAGGTTATCTGCCTCACTGACTTTGACCTGATACGCTAATCGTAACGCCTCGCCTTTTTTGTTTGCTTCGCCTTTGCCTTGGACGTGGGTAATGTGCGTGCCGTTGCAGTTTTTACCGTCGCAACTTGTGACAATGCCTTCTTCGGTCAGTCCGTAAAGCCCACCGGCGCCTTTAATCCTTGGCATTTTTTATCCTCATTTCGATCAATCCAAATATTTGACCCAGCAAAACGTCAGCCCCTAAGCAGCGAGGGAGGCGGCGCGGGCCAGGGTGTCGGCAGTGTGGTCTTGGAGGGACTTCACATCGAACGGCCCAGCTAGGCGAGCTTCGATGGCTTGCACGGCAGCGCTCAGTTGGTCGATGGTGGTAACGATGGCCTTGTCAGCAGCGGTAGATGCGGCCCGGATTTCGTAACCATCGTGGCGAGAAATAGCAGTTGAGGGGGTGTTGACAATCAAGTCAACCTTGCCCTGGTTAATTAGGTCCACAATGGTGGGCTCACCATTGGGACCTTCGCCATCGGACAGCTTGCGCACCACTTGAGCATCCAGGCCATTGCGGTGCAGCACCTGGGCCGTGCCATCGGTGGCCATGATATTGAAACCCAATTCAGCGAGGCGCTTTACCGGGAATATGATGGAGCGCTTGTGGCGGTCGGCCACGGACACAAACACGTTGCCTTCGGTGGGCAAACCACCGTAAACTGCCGCTTGCGACTTAGCAAAAGCGCGCGGGAAGTCGACATCGAAGCCCATTACTTCACCGGTGGAACGCATTTCTGGCCCCAGCACGGAGTCAACCGCTAAACCATCAGTACGGCGGAACCGCTTAAAAGGCAGCACGGCCTCTTTCACGGCAATGGGCGCATCTAGGTCTAGCCAGCGGGCATCATGCTCGGGCAGTAAGCCCCGCTGTTTCAACTGGGCGATGCTCTCCCCCACCATGATGTTGGCAGCAGCGTTAGCTAGTGGCACACCGGTAGCTTTGGAAACGAACGGCACGGTGCGCGAGGCGCGTGGGTTAGCTTCCAGCACATACAAGGTATCGCCCTGCATGGCAAACTGGATGTTAATCAGACCGCGCACCCCAACCGCCTTAGCAATAGCCAAGGTGGCTTGGTAAATCTGCTCAATCTGCCCTTGCGACAAAGACATGGGCGGCAGCACACACGATGAATCGCCCGAGTGAATGCCAGCGGCCTCGATGTGCTCCATCACGCCGCCGAGGTAAAGTTCGGAGCCATCGTACAAAGCGTCAACGTCAATTTCCATGCCGTTATCCAAGAAACGGTCAATCAACAATGGTGCCGTCAATACGGTTTGGCCCGTTGAAGCTACCGAGGCAGCTTGGGCTTCTAGCGCGCGGGTCACGTACTCGGATAACTGTGAGTCATCGTAAACGATCTCCATGCCGCGCCCGCCCAACACGTAAGATGGGCGCACCAACACTGGGTAACCGATGTGTTCCGCCACTGCGACCGCCTCAGGCAAGGTGCGTGCCGTGCCATGAGCTGGGGCATGCAGGCCAGCACCATCCAGAATCTGGCCGAACAGCTCGCGGTCTTCCGCG
>Ga0268261_10001395_pt1 | contig 16539 bp, 12 predicted proteins | sample TergutNc150P1_FD_190353 | JGI IMG/M metagenome (GOLD analysis project Ga0268261, IMG submission 190353) | Nasutitermes corniger P1 segment gut microbial community from laboratory colony in Florida, USA - Nc150 P1 (SPAdes) (version 2) | ecosystem: Host-associated > Arthropoda: Insects >...
TGATATAAGGAAACCTGAAACTCATCAATCTTACTAGAAATTCCTCTTATATTCTGATGATATATTGTAAGATTGCTACTATTATTGTTGACCTTATGTATACTACCAGGAAAATTTTGATTGCTATTAATCATGCCCATAAAAAAATCCGGATTTTTCTTTGCTGGGCAGTTTCTTTGAGGGTAGGAAGGAAAAGCCAGATTGGTTGGTTCCTCACTTGTTTTCCCACCTAGAGATTCAGAACTTGGGTAAGCTGCAATGTCTATGGGTGTTGTGCTTAAGGTCTGTAATAGAACACCATCTTCATTATTTTTGACATTATTATTATCACTTGATGTTTCATCTATGGGTGTTGTGTTTAAGGTCTGTAGTGGAACACCATCTTCATTATTTTTAACATTATTATTATCACTTGATGCTTCATCTTCAATCTGGTTAAGCCTTTCTTCACTATTCCTATCGGCATTGTTTTGAGTTGACTTGATGTCCCTGCTTTCTTGGTTGGTGTTTCTTTTATCCACTTCATTTTCTTCTCCTTGGTTCCCACACTTTTCCCTCATTCCTGTACTTTGCTTTGGCTCATTTCCTGTCTCGTCTTGTGTCAACTCTGTCGCAGCAGGGGTACTGGAGTTTATCTCTAGAGGTGTGGTCTCCTTTACTGTTTCTGCATTGTACTTTATACGGTCCTCTTGATCTATTCCCTTCCATTCCAGGGATACGTGTGCTGATTTCAAATTTGCGAATAATTTATTGATAATATCAGCCGTTTTCTTTGTGATCCACTCTTTTCCAGTCTTGTGCATATGAAGACCATGCTGAGTGTAGTGATCCCTTTTAGTACTCATGTCAATAACTTTTACATGATTGTACCACTTCATTATTTTATTTAGTTCCCTATTAAACACCTTTACCTCTGTATTGACACATGACAACTCTTCTAAGTCGAACCTATGTGGGGCATCCATTATGATCACATTTGCGTTTTTTTTATTTTGCACGAAATGAGTCACATGTCTGAGTCCTTTGTTTGATTCATTTTTTGCTTATATTATTTGTGCCTCCACATACTATCACAATATCATTTTGTGTTAACTGCTCAATTTCTTCCTTGGCAGAGTTTGTAATTACATCCAAGCCAGTGTTGGGGCTAACATAACCTGTAACTTCATAAGCAGTACCTAGATAACCTGAAAGTTTTTCAGCGCAGCCCCTGGCATGGCTATCCCCTATCAGGATGACTTTGTGTTTTTTATTTTTTTGAATCCTTGCGTTTGTGTTTGCTATATCTCTAGTTTTTTTAATTCTAGACCCTGCGCTACCTCATTCGTCTCCTGTGGGTTTTGTAGCACGTGGTAACGGTTTTCAGTTTCAACTTGTCTCTTAACAAGTTCCTTGCTTGTTGCTATCCGTTTTGTTCTTTTGCGGTGGCCTGGGATAACTTCAATCCATTTGTCTTCTGTGACTATATTTGCATTCACATAACTACACTGGATTAAGTTCCGAGGTTCTATTGTTCGGTAACTTGCACACTCAGTTACGTTGCTTTCTGATTGTAATAGTTTAATAATTAATTTGGCTGAGCGGAGTTCATCTTGTAATTCTTTAAGTTCTTTTTTCAAGTTTATACAGCACTTACACTTACTCACATCACTTATTCTTGTTTTATCGTCGTAACACGGAGCACTGAAATTACTCTCAACTTGACCGACCGCCATGACAGCCCAGGACAGGGTTTAAGAATGTGTGTATTCCTCTGTCTTGTGATAAGTACCAGTGATATGCTGTTTCTTGTAGAATGAATTAGTTTTGGGAAAATTATAAAGTCAAATCTAGGCAAAATTTGAGGTTTCCACAGTGGTGTCAAGAAAGATTCCCAGAAGACTAAACTCAGTTCAAATTCAGGTTTAGGTAGTACCATAAGGATTAAGTTTGGCTAGTGTGGGCCAAGAATGAATTTTCCACATAAGTTTTAATGTAAACCCCAATATGACACTTAATTAAAATATTAACTAAAATGTCTTTCAGTCAAAAACACAACAATATATTCAATAATGTAAAGTATGCTACTACATGTTTCATTTACAAATAACCATCATCAGGTAGACATTACAGGACATGGGCATGACATGTTTAGTGCTTACAGTATGGGAGTGTTGTTTGTCACAAACAATACTCACGTGATAACACATGCTGATACAAGTTCGTCTCTACTCTACAAAACTTGATTCAACATTATAAGAAAAACCAGACCGTCTACAATTGACAACAGATATAATCATTCCGAAAAACAGCATGGAGTTTGACGACAACATACAAATGTACAGAACAAAGCGTTTCACAATAATAAAACAGCTCCAATATGTACAAAAATAGAACGACTACACCGCGTGTAACACTTTATAAGGCCCCCTCCGCCCATATCCCCAAAAGATGGCATAATGATGTGCATTGATATATGATATGATATGATATGGCAGTATCCAATTTTAAGGAACAGAAGAATATACAAAAGTGTTTTAAATTCTCATATATATAAAACTATACATCTAATTGATAGTGCATAAGAATCTCAAGATGCATACATAATGAGTATTGAGGTTTTTGAAGGTTTTAAGATTTTAAATTTTAACTGATAGACCTACAGTGATAGGTTTATATATATTTCAGAAAATACATAATTAAGATATTAAATATTGAGCAGTTTTTTAATCTAAATGTTTGAAATTCTACACAGCAAATGTAAACAATATGGGATCCCATACTGTAAGCACTGAACATGTCATGTCCATGTACTGAAATGTCTGCCTGATGAGTGTTACTTGTAACTGAAACATGAAGTAGCATACTTTACATTATTGAATATGTTGTTGTGTTTTTGACTGAATAACATTTTGGTCAGTACTACAACACAACGGGATGGCTCCTATAAAAACAATAAATAAAATATGTTCATAGTTTTGATTGTAAGTAGACAGAAAAATCCACTACTTTGTGTAAATTTCATGTATATATAAATCTTCAACTGCAGCTTTAATGGTATTTTTAAAAAATCCGTATACAGAAGTTCATCCAATGGATATAGGAACATTAAAAAAATAGGAAGTTGGCTCCATGTAACAGAAGAGCCAGTCCTAAGACAGACAGTCAAAAATAATTACTATACAATAGTACAAATTTAGAACAGAATTTCAAATTAAAATAAGTAACTACATTAATTACAAAATTACAAATACTATTTCAAAACAAATTAAAGTATAATATACAATCATATAAGCTAAATAAATATATACAAACTGTGTTATGAAATTTAAAATTTTGTGAAGTAAAAGAACAATAGATAATGAATCAATTCAGATAAATTTAATACAATTGTACAAACTATAAGGCGGGGCAATATAAACACAATAAAAGTGACATATTACTGTTTGTTAAAAAATTCATATAAACTATAAAATTAGCGTGTATGAAGAAAGTGCTTTAGAGCAGTTTTAAGCTTACTAGGCTTGTTGGAGATATGTAAATTTCAACTATTTTTAACACAGTATTATCTGCATTTCCGAAGTTCATCACGGTGAATTACGACGTCTGAAGACGTAAAATCAAAGACTGTTAAGTTTTCAGATTTTGTTCAAAATCATGTTTCATACAGTGCCATAAAACAACTCTTGGAAGCCCCACTTCCCCCCACCCCCCTGGAATTACTATGAATCTCAAGTTTGGTGTTGCTGATACCTGAAATCTTGGGACGTTATGCGGCAGTGATCCATAATTTTACTTATTTTAACAGTTGACAGCGTGACAAATGGTAGAGGAGATGGCCGCACATTTGAACAAGGGGCACTTGCGAATAAATTAAATATTCTACCATGCATTGTAACGTTTACGTATCGCTATTTTTATATTTCGAGAGTGGTACCCCTGCTTAGCTGCTGACATCAACTTTCCCGCCGTGATAGTGTGTAGTGTAGAGCTGTAGGTTGTAGAGAAAGTTGTTTTCTGCGTTTTAACTTCTAAGCCTTTTATGTGTGAATTGTATTTGTAGAGGTAAGTTTTGTTATGTCATATTATATCCCCACATGTCTTTTATCTTGTAGTATGTGTATATATTTTGTAACTATTTCTTGTTTGATATATCCAAAGGTTATGTTTCGTCGTTTGCACGTGGGGTAGATTTGAACATGGCTCTGGGAGGCACATGAAAAATGTTCCCTATAATATATCCATGATTTTAATTTTTATTTTGGAAGAAACACATGAAGCTTTTAACTACTTTAGGACAGAGAAATGGCTCGCACGTATTTCAATAAGAGAAATGAACCTGATGTGCTGGAAGTGGTTATACAACCAGCCATTATAGCCGTACGAGGAAGGAGGCTTTCTTTAAGAGTTGAAGCTTCCGGATACAGAATGACCCATGCAGCACTGTTACAGAATAAAAAAAAAATCAGAAACGGCAACTGTTGCAATAGGCCGAATGTGTTTGCTTAACTTTACACGAGTCAGTAGGTTTTCAATGAAAACCAGGAGTTAATGTTAGTAGACTACAAAATTAAATGTTACAAACTGAAATACGGAATGACGAGGCACGGCCCGTACTCTTCCCAATTAGGTTGTTAATTGTGTTGTTCTTGTTGTTAATTTGTTCTGTGTATTGTTTGTGTGTAAATGTGCACTGTAGTGCTACCATCGGGTGTCAACCCAATTGCAGTTAACAAATATATCATATCATATATTGTTCGTTCACAAACTGCAGAGCTTATGTTAAAAGCTGGTGGTGCGTATACATTGGGTGTCACGGGATGAAGACCATGAAAATCACAAAAATTCCCAATTAAATAAACAAATACTTAAGCTGGCATATGATTATGGCAGAAGACTGTGGCGTGTAACTTTCCTAGTTGCTGGACTTGATAACAAGATCGCTGGAATTGATTGCTTACAGATTTAAATACATTTCATGTATGTAAGATACTATGCCCTTTCAGCATCATAGCATTTGTAGTGAATAAATTGTTGTTTGTAGGTTTGGTTAAATATTAAACATAAAGGAATATGTCCTTATTCAAAGATACAACTTTTCCTATCAGAAACTGAGATTGAAATCTGGGCCCAAAAACTATGATGTATCCAAGACCGCCAATTTTAGTGAGGTCTCAAATTAGCTGTGCCCTTCACCCTCTTAATGTAGAGGTACATCACTGCACCAAAATTTCAAACTGGAATTGCTGGCATTAATACACATAATCCAACAATAATAAAGTAACATGATATAACACATACACTCATGTGCTACTGCTGCATCATCTTGCTATCTTCATCTTTCACCTTTCTGTGTCTTACATTTCTCCTTCCTTTCTTGTTGCAGCTGTTCCTGCTTCTCCCTGTCATCCTTATCTTTGTGTTTCTTGTTCTGACTTTCTGATTTAGCTTTCCTTCTTTTCCTTTTCAGCTTGCTGGAATAGAGCTGCATGTGTATCCTTGATCAAACCATTTTCCTTGCCTTCATTTGGAATATCTGAGTTATTATCATCTTCTTGATCGGACATCTCAGCATATTGCGCCAATATGGCTTCATATATCCTTCGCTCCTTCTCTGTGTATGTTCACTGCACAGTGGTTGGTCGTGACTGAGACTCAAGAAGTTGAACAAGTTTAACATCTGTATCTTCACCAGAGCTTGCATTATCTCCTGTTAAAATACCTGCTGTCGGTGACATTTTTTTCCATTTGTCCAATATTTCATGACATTGTGTAAGAATATCATCTTTCGTTACTTCTGAAAGTATACCTTCCAAAGCCTCTGTCATATCTTCAAGTGTTTCTTTCCCTTCTAAGAAGCCTGTTGTATATGCACGGAAAACTCCCTGACCCATATTTAAAGCCCGCAATTTTAAACTAAGCCATGACTCAAAATCATCACTGCCAGCTGCCATATTTTAATTTAATGATGAAAATATTTGCTAAATTTTGTACAAATGTGCCCCCATCTCCCCAACTGGAAAGAAGAGCACAAAATATCCAAGTTCATCAGGAGGTCTAAACCTGCAATTTTGTAGTTTGCTTAAGAATATGTGACCACTTTTACTTAACTGCCATTGGTGCATTTTGTAGTTTGGGTATCATCGCAGTATCTTTTTCTTCACACTGAGTGTTACCAACAAACTCCACAAAGAAGAGTCCTCTTTGAGAAAATATTATTTGCTCACCTGCTGCACAAATTCCTGGGCTCTAATGGAACTCAAAGTTTCATCAGTCTGCAGGAAGTATAATGCAGATATCAATACATTTCACAGCTATTTTTCAAATTGCCTTGTATATTTACATATTAATATATAAGGAAAAATAATTTGTATCTACACCTGCAAAATGTTAGATCCTCCTGCATCAGTGATAGCTTTTCAGCAGTAAATGACCATTAAAATTTATTAGGTGTTCAGAATTGCAAGAATCATTTTCAAGTATGTTATGCACATTTTACCAATACTATTTTCCTTTGCTTTGTCTATTTGTACAGACATATTTGTCAAAGACCCAGAAGGGCTGACTAGCTGTTTCACCCTGCTGGCTGTAGTGTACCTGGTGACTGGCATTTCATGGCTGTTACGACCATTACTCAATAGACTGCACTGCCTGTATCATATAAACAGAATCTTATCCAGAGGTGGCAGACATATGACTCCTGGCTAATCAGCTAATTCAGTATCTGGAAATGTTACTGTTGCTATACCTGCAGTCCCAGAACCAAGGATTATGATGTCAGGTTAGTTTAAAACATACACTGTTTAAGACTGGAAATGAGTAAGAATGATTATGGTCAACTGAAACAGATTGGAAAGTTTTTGCCCATGGTCTACTGAAGGTAACATCCTACTGGGATTTAAAACCATGAAGTTTGGTAGATAATTACCAACTTCAGAGAAACCTGCTGCCTCTCTCTTCAGGAAGGGTCACTGTAGTTGCAGGGAACATTTAAAGAAAATTACAGGAATCCTTAATCAGCATAATTTGTGCTTGATTGAATATTATGCCTTCTGAATGTTAGTCATATAACTGCAGCTATCAGCTGCTTGGTCAGAGAAGTTAGCCTGGTAGAGATGTATGTATTTGGTAAAAACAGTAGATGTACATGGTTCAGTGGGACAGATGACTATTACAGTAAAGATTAAGTTGTCCCTCTGTGTACCATGAACACCTGTAGGGTGAGTATAAGTTTTATTGCACTTATTCTTAACCCTGACTGTAGATGGAGGTGATTTGACTATTAAAAGTAGACAGTTGGAAAGGTGCTAGTAGACCAGTTTTGCTTTGCGGGACTGATGCACATTGAGAAGAAACTTCTGGCTCTGCAGGCAGCAAGTAAAGAATGACAAATTGCTGACTGCAAGCCCTAAGTTCAGCTGATATATTTGCATGTGTCTGGTTCTATAAATCATAATAATTTAACCACAGATTCTAACATGTGGCACATGCTTTTAAAGTTTGAAAAATGTACTTAGTAATAAACATAACAAATTATATTTATGATTAAACTGTGACAGGCATAATTTAGGGAGTCCTTCTTACCTTGCAGTTTGGCACTTTTACCTTTTCATGTTGTTTGTAAACAAATAAAACATTAAAATGTACAAGAAATAATTTTACGTCTTATCCTGTATAGATGTGAAACTTGGTTTCTCATTCCAATGAGGAACATAGGTTGAGAATGTTTGAGAGCAAAGTGGTGAGAAAAGTGTTTAGATCCAGGACAGACAGACTGACAACCACGTAATATTATGTACTAAGGGGATCGTAATTTATTCTGTTGTGACGCTTAAAGGTTAGATAATCCAGACACATAACTTTCATTGGAAATAAAAATTTACATAGAGTTTTGGTTAGTAAAACCTCAGGAGAAGAGATAATATGGAAGAAGAGGAGGCATAGATGGGAAGACAATGTTCAAATGGGTATGTGAAAGAGTGGCTGTGATGGCTTCTTAAACTCAGTAATAAACCTGCAGGTTCAATATGAAATGAAATTATTGACCACTTCAGTAATTGTCAGATTCTTATGTAAATTATGTGATATTAGGGGTATCTGGCTGACAATAGATGAGTGGCAACATAAACCAGGAATTGAATAGCTGCATATTAATGTTCTGTTTCCAAAATGATTTCCCCGACTAACTAATTTGTGTACAAACTCCCTTAAGCAAAACAGTTGGTAAACAGGTATTTTATATTAATAGGAGGACTGTGATTCAATGTATGTGTACAAAACTGTATACAACTTCCTGTATGATGTGGGAAGGCCTTTAAAATGCAGGTACCATGAATGAGAACAGCCCCCTTAACCCTTAACCTGCTTGCGCCCACTACAGTGGGCGCTCGTATTAATGCCAGAACCGCTTGCGCCTACATACGGAGACGTTCATTTGGCAATGCTGACAACTCTGTCTTAGTATCTGAATGCCCAATATGTCAACCCTGAAGGAATCATGAAAGCATTCCTGTGTCATATTTGTGTATAAGCACTTAGCCAGCTACCAAAGAGACCCTAATTAGCCATGAATGCATAAGTGTCCTAAGTCTGATGTAATCACTTTACAGTTAGTTATGTCTTGCACTTAGTAAATGGGCTGGGATGGTTTGGTAATAAAACTTTTGGCTCTTTTGCTACTAAAAGGCAGCTGAGTAATGGTTCTTAAGTGGGGAAAGGAAACATTATACCTGAAACTATTCATTTGACCACCATGCAGCTTGCAGAAGTTGAGACTTCATTCAGTAGAAATTTTGCTGTTTGACGTGTTGGCAGTGTAAAAGTTTAGTTCAAAATGCAACGTGATGATGTTTCGTGTGCGAAACGGGCTTGTATGCTGTCTGGAAATAAAATACGAGAAATCGTAATGGATTCAGACAGCGATGAGGATAAATATTACGACTCAGCGATGGAGGACGAGGAGCCACGCCCACCTTTGCGACATGATTCCACTTCACAGCCTCCAAGTCCGGATTATTCCGCCAGCAGCTCTGAAGTTGAGGTCAATGTTGGCAATGTGACAGGTCAACAGCCACAACCCTCTCAGTGGACACTACCCCCTAAACCCCGAAGGCATGTAGTGCAAACCTTTACTGGGGCCCCCAACGGGAAAAGCAGTGAAGCCGCACACATAACGCCAGAGTCCACGCCCCTTACAGTTCTGATGCTGTTTTTTGCCGAAATTGTTACTTTGCTGGTTGTGGAGACGAATCACTACTACGACCAGTTCTTAGACAATTGTGAAGACAGACCTTCTCCTCAACGTGACGTGACAGAAGCCGAAATGTTTGTGTTTTTGGCTCTGACATTACAGGTGGGACGTACAGTTCAAGACAGACTTGAGGACTACTGGACGAAAATGGAGCAGCTTTGCACCCCATTCTATGGACAAACGATGGCATGTGCTAGGTATTGTCACATACTACTCTTTCTACATTTCACGGACAATAATAGGAATGGAGATGACAGGGCAGATGACAGACTGTGGAAAATACGAGACTTATTTGAAATTATAACGATGAACTTTTCAAAATTTTACAACCCTTCTGAACATTTGGCAGTAGATGAAGTCACTGTGAAATTCAAGGGAAGGGTATTATTCAAACAGTACATACCAAAAAAACGCAAATGTTTTGTCATCAAAATGTTCAAACTATGCGACTCTACCGGATATACATATGACATGAATGTTTACCTCGGTAAAGACAGACAAAGGGTGGCACAACACCTGACAGCAACCCACGCTACAGTGACAAATCTGACAAGGGGGGTAGAAGGATTTGGTCATAAACTGTACATGCGGAAAATTTAAATACCCCACAGAATAATTCGGCGAGCTGGGACTTACAGATGGGATTTAACTCGGCGTTTAAAGGGTTAATCAAATCCATCTGAGTAGGTACTTCTTGACCGTTTCATCTGAGGGTGGAAACAAATCCAGTTTTCAGATGTGTTATTTTCTGGATACAGAACAAGAAATAAAGTTCAGTAGCCACGTAATTATTGGAGGAAATTTAAATGTTCATACAGAGCATGCTCAAGTCTTCTTAGCATGTTAAATTATTTGTATGTATATGGGGCACTCCTGGGGAGCAAGAAGGTGCTGGGCTTCAGCCCCATCCCCCTCCAGAGGAGACTGATAAAAAAGAAAATACTTCTTTTTAGTAATAAAATGATGTGATGCTTGATAAACAGTGATTTTGACATTCATGTGATCGTGCATCATGATAAATTTCTTATTATAAAACCAACTAGATGCACTAATTTCTCAAATTTAGTCTTGGAATGAAACTCCACGTGTTTTGGACAGTTCCTCTGTCCATCAACAGGAGTTTTTCACTGTACACATGGCAATGATATATGTCATACAGGTTTGCTGACAGCTTGCGAGCAGGATCAGGATGGAACTTCCATGGAAGTTTCATCCTGATCCTGCTCGCAAGCTGTCAGGCAACCTGTATGACATACACCATTGCCGTTTGTACGGTAAAAAACTCCTGATGATGGACGGAGGAACTGTCCGAAACACGTGGAGTTTCATTCCAAGAATAAATTTGAGAAATTAGTGCATCTGGTTGGTTTTATTATAAGAAATAAACAGTGATGTTTGCACTACCACAGAATATTTTCTCCGATGGTTCAGAGCCTAAGCACCACCACCCCTCCCTCCCAACAAAATTTTGTGTGTGATCCTGGTATGAATTATAGTATGTATGAGCTGTAAATATGTAACTACATCTATAATATATCCCATGCCAATGGTGATATTTTATTAAGCATTAGATGATAATTGTACTGTCATATTATTCAAATCTCCTATTAATATAAACATTACAGTTGTGTTAATATCATAAATACTGAATACATTATGACCCCAACTGGTAACATCCAAGTATGTTTATAAGTGTGTAGCCTTGCGTTGGATTTATATCTGTAAGTTCTTTTTTGTACGTACTTGTTTTTGGATTTATATCTGTAAGTTCTTTTTTGTACGTACTTGTTAGATGAAGTTTGTGTATCGCAAATGTATAACACAAAAAGGCCTGCTTACTTTGCATGGTTGTTTAACATCAAAGATATTTAATACACTCATTAGACATATTACAACACTCTTTATTTCTTATGTTACTGTCTTTTCAGTTGCCATTTTCATCAATTTTATACAAATGCAGCTATTTTCATCCATTTTAAAGAAATGCATGTTTTAGTAGTTGTATTGAATTATGGTTTTGTTATTTTATGTACAAGTAAAAGTAACACCCAGTAAAATAGCAGGGTTGATTATAAATGTTTGTATGTTTTGCTGTTTTGTTCTTATTTGATGATGAGGATAATAATAATAATAATAATAATAATAATAATAATAATAATAATAATAATAATAATAATAATAATAATAATAATTATTATTATTATTCATTTATATTAAACTGTGTATTTATGGGATAACAGAATGGTAAAAGTAATAGCAATTTGCCACACTTGTTGTGCATACATAATGTGAAGTACCTGCAGATAGCATGCATGTCGCCCAAAAAAAAAAAAAAAAACACACACACACACACACACACACACACACACACACACACGCACACGCACACGCACACGCACACGCACACATATATATGTGTGTGTGTGTGTGTGTGTGTGTGTATGTTTTCTCCCCCTCTTTTTCTATTCTGTATATTTCATTTCCAAAGCTGCTGCACATTTTGATTAAATTTGATACTGGAAGTCTGCAGTAAATTTTACAGCTACTATACATGTGGTAGCAATGAATATAATATTCATTTGTGCCAGGATTCAAGCCTTGCTGAAACCTATATGTAGTGAATCAGTTGTATGAGGTATGCCATTTTACCTACCTATTCACATCAACAAGCTCTTTAGTTGTAATAACTTGATATTTATTTTGAACAGTTTAAGATGGTCTGTATAGCTGAAGTTAATTGCTTCAGAAGGTTTGCGTTACATTTGAAGGTGAACTGATAAATGATCAGTTTGTACCTGCTGTTAGCAGGCATTCATGGATGTACATAAATATACAGAAGTGCATCAGATTATAAAAATTAACATGTGAGCTTCTTACAACATTGCATGTGCATTGCTTTTCCATGTATGCACTCATTCACCGAGTGTGCTGAACTACTTGTATAGAGCCAGACAACAAACACAGTCATAAGAACGCACACATTCATTGCTTAGTAAAACCTTTGTATCAGATGAACTGTCATCCTGCTACATAGTACAAACTGTAGAGTTGTTCCTATGCTTAACAGAGCTTCATGCACTTAAGGTAAATGTGATGTGTGGAATCACACTGCACACTTTCTTACACTAACTGTTAGATAGAGGGGAGTGTTCAGTTTTACTTCCTGGTTACTTTACCCCAGGAGTTAAAGGTCGCAAGAAGCATACCTATTGAAAAAAGGCTGGGTGAGCCCTGAAGCTAGTCTCTCCACATCAAAAATCACTTGCCTCCTCAGGGGATCACACCAGAATTCCCACATCTTCCAGTATATAGCTTGAACTATGTAGGCTGCAGAATTATGTCATGTAATCAAAATAACTGGCCACATGCTGCATGTCACTCTTATTATTGAATGGGGTTTATCATATATCAAGGTGAAGCAGAGATATTTTTCCTTGCCTGTAAGCATATCATGAATATCCTAAGTGTAATTTAAATACATTTTCTTTCTCTTCCAAATTGGACCGCATTATTAGATTTTTGGTTTTGTCTATTAACATAAACACTTGGAAAATTTTAAAATACACTTCAAATCAAAACTCACAGACAGCTATCTTCAGATTTTCAAATTTTCCTTATTTCCTCCAGGACAGTTTCTGCAAAGTACCACTAATTAGACAACAGACCCTTCCCACTATATCTGTATTCAGCAGCCATAATACCATTAGAGTATACATTGCACACTCCGAGTTGTAAGCAGCGTCTTAACATAAACAACAAAGTAATCGACACTCAGCGACCTCCCCTTTAAGGAGTGATTTTCCCATCCCCCACAAAGTAGGTAAATTTACAATTATGTGTACCTTAATCTTCATCTTTATGTATTTCAGACACTAAGACAACAGATTCTGAACTGAATTTAGTGCATTCTTATTTCCTTCTCAAATGCAGTTTTAAACTTGTACTGCTGATCTCAAATATTTTTAATTCCCTGATTTTTTAACGGATCAGAGATTTTTCTATTATTGTTTAAATTAAATTAAAGTCAGTTCTAATTATTTTATGTTATACACATGTTTAAAACCAGCAACTTCTTTAACACTTATGAACACCAATAAATATGAATGTGGCAAACACTATAACACAAATATGATTTTTCTGTATTATCAGCAGCAGGATTTGATTCTGGTACACCCACGCAGGAAAATATTAATCTCATAAGAACAAGGAACAACAAGCCCTACTGTCAAAGGGTAACATCTGTTGTGCTGCAGAGGGAAGATAGGATCTGTGGTGTCCCATATAAACTTTATATTACAACATAAATATTTATTTGCGATTTCCAAAGTCTTCTTTACAGATAACACCTGGTTATAAAATCCTGCAAAAAATAATCTTACGTCTCTGAAAGGCACAAACAGCATTTTAAAGTCAGTGAAATGTTGTTGTTGTTGTCTACTGGCAGATCTTGGATTTATTCCATTAATCGTGTCAGTTATGCCAGCGCTGTTGCTCATTTAGCACCACCCGGGAGGCACATACAGCTTGAGATATGTTGTGGATGCAAGCAACATTAAAGTCAGTGAAATATAAAGTGGCATAAAGACTGTAATACCAACCTGGTCGATCTGCGTCTCACTAGACGCCAGCAACTGCACCTCATGTCTGTATGCTGCTTTGTACATGCACTTCTGCAGTTTTGATCAGTTGTATTGAATTTCATTGTTAATAAACTGTATAGACAGAGTAGACAAGGGTATTCTGATAATGCAATAAAAATGAGGGGTGCATTTTTACACATTCTTATTGATTGAAGTAGGAGCTGAATTGTTGGTGGCACTGGGCCCCATTTACTTTCCTTAAGTTAATTTTTATCCTCATGCAATGAGGAGTGTGTAAAGTTTTAAATAAATCAACCAACCAGATGCAACAATTTCTCAAGTTTATTACTTTACGTTTACTCGTATGTACAGCTCAACATGTTTCGGGCGCCCTCGCACCCGTCATCAGGAGCTCAACAACTGCAGTAGCAGCCTCTGGTTTTACCATTGGAGCGTGGTGGTAGCAGTGCTGTTGGTCGTGGTCAGGCCGCTTGGCCGGCCCAACCACGACCAACAGCACTGCAACCACCACGCTCCAATGGTAAAACCAGAGGCTGCTACTGCAGTTGTTGAGCTCCTGATGACGGGCGTGGGGGCACCCGAAACATGTTGAGCTGTACATACAAGTAAACGTAAAGTAATAAACTTGAGAAATTGTTGCATCTGGTTAGTTGATTTATTTGAAATGTATGATTATGCACGGACTTGCAAACTTTAAATTTAAAAAGTATATAAAGTTTATATATTAGGTCAGTTTCGTTATCATTATGAACCCCAATACATTTCTTTTCCGCTTTCATGTCATAGTGTTCTAAAACATGTTTTCTTTTTAATTTTAACCTCTTTTTTAAAATAATTTATAAAATGTATACATGTGTTCACAGCATATCAAATAATCCAAAATTGTAGCACTCCATATCAGGTCTGGTATGACCATTTTAATGCATGCAAGTGTGCATGTCTAACATTTTTTATATTTCACTTGGTGCTGCACTGCCATGTGACTTGCTGCTTGACCACTTGCTGCAGCAGCAGCGACACTAACTGGGAAATGGATTTCCATTCATTAGAATGGTTCTTAATCCATAGTCTGATCGTATACATTTCCCAGTCTACACCTTCTAGAAATTATGGATTATTTTCACTTGAGCTGAGTTAATTACTTGTAGCTATTGAAGGAATTCTGTGTAGAATATTTTGATTTTTTAAACTTTTACCATATTGTAGGAAATAATAAAATGGTGTGTAGAATTTTCCTGCACTCTTTTATTTTCCACATTTTATGACTCCGCACTTGTCCTACATTTCCTTGCACTGTCCTATTCTAACACAGATTCTTCACACTGCTTACACTACAGCTACAGATACATGTGCATTTTTCATGTCTTCTCATGTGACACTGAAATTTCAAACATTTAGAATCTTATACGTTACGATTTATTTCAAAAGTGCCGCCCAGTGGAAAATACATGTAGTACTGTTTATTCATAGTGACTTGCTGCAGACTGATGGGTTTGAGGTTTGGACCCCTGTGAGGGCGAGATTTTCTGCACCCTCCAGACCCACCCCTAGGCCTACCCAGTCTCCTGCGCAATGGGTACTCAGTCTGTTTCCTGGGGATAAAGCTTCCAGGGTGTCGCATTGATTACCACACCAATATAGGTACGAGATTAGGCGTGGGTAGAGTTATACAACTTCCCCTCTGCGCCTCCAGTGACATGTTAAGGGTGACCTTTACCTTTAAAGTTCTTTTCGATGTAGTGTGTGCCAGGCATCAGTTTGTCCTGACCACTGATTGTATTTTACCTATGTTTGCTTGGTGGTTAATCATCTTATTTAAACACCCATGGAACGCATTTCATTGTTTTCAAACACAACTGATGCTAATAACACCTTATGTGTACAGGGTTATATTATATAACCCTAGAAGTTAATAAGTCAGGTGTGTTTAAAAAGACATTGAACTGTCTTCATTTGGTACGTACAAGAACCAGAGGAAAGCAAACAGATAAAAGTTAAAGTGTCTTATGTAAATTAAGTTACTTCAGTTAAATGTCTCTAGCAACTAACTTAATATAGGCCTCTGTGCTGGTACTTAACTGCTCTGATTCTTGAATTACCTGTTTCCTACTGCATAAAAATTATGGGATCTCATTGATATTTTGACATTTATACCTTACCCATCCATGTACATATGTCAGCTATTCAAATTATTACACTGGTGCGCATTGTTGTGGTTGATATATGAATGTGATTTGAATACTCACTCCGGATATTTCGTAAATTATATAAATATTTCGGGTCAGTATGTTGACTTGCTATGTGGTGGACGATCCTGGAATCGAATCTCACTGCGGGCAAAATTTTCCGCACCTGTCCAGACACCCTGGGACCCACTCAGTCTCCTATACAGTGGGTACCGGATTATACTCGGGTTAAAGTGGCTGGGGCATGGCGTTAACCATCCACCCCAATATAGCGCCAAGGTTCAAGAAAGAGTAGAACTATACATCTTTCCCTCCTTTGGGCCTTCATGGCCTGCTCTAGGGCGAAATTTACCTTCTATAAATACATATTATTTTATTATATTGGTGAGATAACATTCCCCTGTTAACCCTTTAAAGCCCGAATTAAATCCCATCTGCTATTTGTTGGCATTATTAGGAGCTCACCATTTTCTCCACGTTAGCAGGATAAGGGTTAAATTATTAACCTTTAGGCGACTAATGT
>Ga0268261_10001396_pt1 | contig 16533 bp, 10 predicted proteins | sample TergutNc150P1_FD_190353 | JGI IMG/M metagenome (GOLD analysis project Ga0268261, IMG submission 190353) | Nasutitermes corniger P1 segment gut microbial community from laboratory colony in Florida, USA - Nc150 P1 (SPAdes) (version 2) | ecosystem: Host-associated > Arthropoda: Insects >...
ATATATATATATATATATATATATATATATATATATATATATATATATATATATACACACACACATACACACACACATCGAAGCTTTATTAGTCACCAGCGAGAAGATTGGTCTGTAAGTCAATGCAGAATGTGACAAATTCCACACATCTGGGGACATGACTAAGAAATCATAATTGCATTCATGAAGAAAAGAGTAGGTTGATGGTGGGTTATGCTTGCCACTTTCAGTTCAGAATGTTTTCCCTTCCTCTCCTCAATCTAAAAACATAAAGATTAAAATATATATAAAAGAGCAATTTTATTATTATTTCACACTGAGGAATTAAAATAGAATAAAGTTGCCTGAGAATAGGGTGCTCAAGTCAATATATGGACCCAACATGGAGGATGGAACGGGGGGATGAATAAAACTGTATAATGTGTCGCTTTATAATTTAAATTCCTCTTCACATATTATTACAGTGTTTAAATCCTGCTGGATGAGATGGATAGGTGGACTGGGAGTAGGAACATTTGGGACAGAACAGGAATGGATAAAGGGCTTTGGTGGGAAAATTGGAAGGAAAGTGACTGACCTATGAAGGATACTGTAAACATGAATGTTAAAGGAACTAGATGAAAGTTTGCGGACTGGATTCACATGATTCATAATATACCTGTGGCAGGCTCTCGTAAACATGGTAATGAAAATTCAGGATCCATAAAATGGGGGAAACTCTGTCTAACTTGTCTAGAGGGATTCTGTCCAATTGTGTTAGTTAGGTTGTTGTTAGTTAATTAATTCGTTAAAGCAGAACAAACTTATTAAATACCACGTGCCTTCTGTCAAGTTCCAAAATTTTGTATATTAGGCAGAAGCATGTAAAACAAAATAAGAGTTCATCAAGCTTGCTTGTTTACTGGTAAGTACTTGTGGGTGTTCCTACAATCTCAAAGTGTAAAAATACCCTTTATATTACCATTTACAGTGAAAACTGTGATATGCAAAATAAGAACATACAGATAGCATCTTGTTCCTCCATGCTGTCTTCAACAGTTTCTTCCTACTCTCAGTAATTCACAGATTCCTAGTGACAGTCTATACACAGAATGATACAGCTTTTAGCTATGAACTTTTATTTTGTGGTTTATTTAGTTACTCTATCAGTAATTAAATTACACAGTGATGATGGTAGAAGCATGAGTATGAATATGGGGTGAAATGATGAACTGAGCAGGAAAGACCAAGGTACTCAGAGAAAAATGTCCTATTGCTGCTTCATCCACTACATGTCCCACATGGACTTCGCAGGGATAAAATTGGGCTTCCACTGCAAGAAATCAACAGCTAACCATCTGAGCTATGGTACACACTTCAGGTGTGCAGCAGCAGAACAAGAGCCCTGCAAGTGGTCCATTATTCATAATTAGACAGATGGTAACTGTAATCAAAGTGAGTAAGGAGACCAATGTACCTTACAGTACGGAAAATATGATGACCTAGTTTCTTTTGTTTAAACAAGGAAGGTAGGGATCTCGGGGAAAAAAACCACTTCAGTGAAGACGCTTAGCTAGCAGGGAGTAACAAGGAATACAAGGTACATAAATATACTCCAAATATTATTGTCTACAACATGCAGTTCAGTTCAAAATACAAGGCATTGTCAGTAAGAGAAATAAGCTTTGACAGTATTTCTCTTGCTAGGTATACACAGCATGATAAATGTCAGCTGCTAAAAGGAGGACCTGCTGACCCATTCCTGTATAATCCCATGTCTACCACATATCACTTCTGAGCAGCCAGTAAACCTGCAAATTGAACTGCTAATATGTATTAAAGTATGAAACAAATCAGCTAAATTACTGTTATTCAAACATTCTTTTCTCTATATTTTGTTATACCCCTGATGGTTTGGACTTATCAAAGGTTCTGGTACCAGCAAATATCTGTATGACTGACAAGTAAAATAATGGATCCAAACAAAATTACAATATATCTTCTAACATGTTATATACTATATATGGAAACAGTAAATTAAAGCCACATAGAGAAACAAAAGTACTGAAAAATACTGTCTCTGATTTATGTAAGATGACATTTTTGCAGTTACAAGAAATATAAAACAAAGCATCTAGTTAAAACATTTAGAACTTCTTCAAAATTAGTCAATAATGATAATTAAATGTGGTCACAATGTAAACTGAACCTTTTCTTTTTTTTTTAAACATAAGGCATATAAATTAATGTTAAAAGTCATAGTTCGCGTGTCACTGGGGTTTTACCGGTCTAAGGCATACCTGTAGGACCAAGGAACTACCAACTTTAGGTACAGCATGTGGGGAAGGACCATCAAAATGTATAATGCACGTTACGTCTAACTGACATGTATTACATCTGCGGCAACGGGGTGAATTTCACTTAAGTGTTTTCGGTTTACATAATACCTCCCAAAGTAAATACTGCACTAACAACATTCAGTTGGTAACACCGTAGAGAGAATTTTTCTCCTAATAAGCAAAATTGTCATTACGCGTAGTGAATCATTGCCACCACACAAATATGGTTTTTAACAAACGAAATGTGGGTGTAAGTGCTTCGTTGTACTTTTAATAGTCTAATTCGTCCCAGGTTCTGCGTACTTAAATACCTTGCTTAAAATTACACATCAGTCTGTGCAACATACGACCCCACTTCGGTTGCAGTGACGTCATATTCGGAAAGGCTCGGAAGTTGTCGCGAATTTATATTTCGCTCCCAGAATTCCACAATAGTACATGTCCGCCATAGGTGCTGGTGGCTGTACGTCGGTTGCGGAGCTGTTTAGTCCGAGACCCAGTACGGCCTCATGCAGCACTCTCCTTCGGAGATCAAGGAAAAGTTACTAAAGGCACTCGACAAGGAATACAATGTAAGGCTCTAAGTTAGATTTGCAACAAATCTGACACCGATATTGGCAAAAATACGAACGCAAGTTACGAATCGTCGAAATGCACTGTGAAAGTGGCGTGTCTATCCCAACTTCAGGTGCAAGTTTTTCACTCGATAAAAGTACAAGTATACCCTTTTCTGGCTAAAGATCCAAACCTTCGACACCACAAATGTGCACAGATTCCGCTGAAACCAAGGATTAACACCGAAATAGTGAAGAAACCTGTATTTTTGTGTGTGAAAATTGGGCTCGCGGAGCTCGAAGAAGACGTCTTACCCCTGGCCCACCTCACTTACGCGGCACAGCGCACGCGCAGTGTCCCGTTGAGTAGGTTCCGGTTATAGGGTAACTTGCATTCGATTATTATTTTTGGTATTCTTTTTTTCTGGATCATGTTATGAAATAGTCGTATGCGTTAGAATACGCTTTTTAACTTGAAACATAATTTATAAGTAAAATGTTGTACATATTGCAGTTGGCCTGTATTGTCGATTGAATTAATGCGCTAAAATGCGCGTGTCCCCATATGCCCATAGGCGTACTGTATGCTGTCTACGTCTTTTTAATTTGCGCCATGTTGTAGATGATACTTTGAACATACTGTCGCTCAATTTAATTTTAAAACGAAGTACCATGTTTATTGTATCGCATTTAAACAGAATTTATGTAGTAGCTGATATAGCAAGTTTGAGGTTAGGGGAGGTACTGTGTCACCATTTTGCAGTTCTGCGAAAGGTAATTATAAAAAATTGTGATAGGTTGGAAAAGCAATATCATTAGCGTAGTGTCTGTTTTTGGTTATGAGTAGGTAAGTTAAGTAACAGGCATTGTACTTTTTTGGGAGTGATATTGGTAGATTCTGTTGTTTTACTGCGTAAAATTTTTAAATTCCAGCTGTAAGCACAGCTTTTATCTCTCATGTATAGGAGACAGGAATGTGAAACAAGTGAAGTGAATTGGAGACATCTGGGTGTTCATTGATTAAGAATTAGAAACAAGGAATCTGGATATTTGGTGGACTCTTGTGTAAGTCCCCCAGTTTTCCAAAGACTTAGGGTAATTGAGTTATTATGTATAGGTTTAACAAGATTAGAGCCCAGGATATCAGTTTCCGAATGTAATATACTCTTTAGGGAAGCATATCAATGCACTTACATTAATGACCATCCATCGGTAGTTTCAGTACAGGGTTCAGCATCCAGACTACTTGCTATTAATGTGAAAGCCTTTTAGCATTGAGTTAATTTCTCCTAAAACAACAATAATAATAGTAATAATGTTGATTAAAATTATTATCCAACAAGAGTGACTAAAGGGAGTAACAGAGTTAGGGATTGTGTTTCTCAGGGTGGCTTAGCGCTAGTAAACTTCTGTAGATATTGTCTGTGATTATGGAAGGGTGTTTTAATTCCCATTGTAAGAAGGTCTTGGATTTTCATTATTGCAAATGTGTATGATAGAAAAAAAATAATAAAATATTGCAGGGGACAATGTTTTCATTAGAAATCCCCATATGCACTTCATTAGTTTTCATAAAATATTTCATGTTTATACCTGCTGCCAGATGTCAGTAAGATCAGATGTTTGATGAAGTAGAATGCTGGGAGCCAAAACATCAGAACATACTCCCAGTGTTGAACTGTAAATTTTTTTAAGGAAATATCTGTGTACACGTGTGTACGATAAACACTGTGATCAGAGTGTGTGGTATGAGTGCAAGATGATTTGTGAGATTATCATGGCAGTGAAGTTTTATACCATCTTTTGTATCTGTAATGGGAAACTGAATTATTAATAATCATTACATTTCTATTTATATTGAGCTTTACAGTCATATACAAGTGTTGTGAGTTGCAACGAAATGCTGATATATTTCAGCCAGACTACAAAGTGTTATAGAGTGGTGTAAAGTTTGAAACCATAGAAATTCCCTCCACTGATTGCAGCAGTTTTATTGTGTGACACAGATATTGATATTAATTTATAATGTACGAGTGTTTCATGTATGCAGCTTGGTTGTGTTCTAGGATTACTTCAGTTATGCTGCAGTTAAGTTATAATTTTATTGCTGCATATTTCAATATCTTGCGGGTTGTGAATTGTTTATTCTGAAAGAGAAATGTTGGTTACATATTGAAACTATTCAAATACATATAGAAGAAATCATACTTTATTACCATGTTGGATCTCAAATTTAGAGAAGTTTTTGTGTGCGGGTCTTTTCTCTTAACCATCATCATCATCATCGGCTCTACAGCCCGGAGTGGGCCTTGGCCTCCTCAAGCAGATTTCACCAGTGACCTCTATCCTGGGCATCCCCACCAACTTCTACAAGCCCATGTCTTTGCATCTTCCTTTACCCTGTCAATCCATATTGATTTCAGTCAGCCATGTCCTCTTTGACCTCTAGGGTTTGTCCACAATATCTTTTTAGGTAATTTGTTTTTATCCATTTGCACAACATGGCTCTCCCACCTCAGTCTACTGAATTTTATTACATTAACTATATTTGGTTCATAGTAAAGCTCTTCTGATTCTTTATTGTATCTCTTCCACCACTGCCCTCCCACATGTATTGGACCATATATTCTGTGAAGGATTTTCTTTTAGTAGATACTCAGTCTTCTTTCATCATTTTGTATGGTAGTCTAGGTTCCTGCAGCATATGTAAGTATTGGCATCACAAGTGTTTTATATAAAAGAATTCTTGTCCTTCTGGAAAGTAACTGTGACTTAAACTGACTTTATAGCCCAAAATATGATACATTAGCAGCTATAAGGCAGTTTGTAATTTCTTTTGAGACATAATTGTCGCCAGTCACCATTGAACCAAAACACGTAAACCTGTCACCTCTTTCAAAGTTGTATCTTCCTATTTCAATGGCGCAGGGTTTGCTGCAATTCTGGGTATGAGCTGCTACCATATATTTGGTTTTGTCTTCGTTGATGACTAATCCCACTTCCTTCCTTGCCTCTTCAAGTAACTGAAAATCTTCTTTCATTGATGTAAAAGAACTGCAAATGATAATTATGTCATCAGCATAGGCCGTAAGTTGGACCAACTTGTAGAATATGGCACCTTTTGTTTTTTGTGCCTGATTTTCTGATTGCATATTCCAATATTATTTTATAAAAAAAAAAAGACATGCCAGTGCATCTCCTTGTTGAACACACTTTGTGTATTATGAAAGGTGCTGAGAGCTTCGACTGAATTTTGATCTGGCTCTTCATGTTAGACATTATCATTTTGATTAACCTAATTCATTTCCATGGAATATGTAGTTCATGCATGGCTACATACACTTGCTCCCTATCAGTGCTGTAATACACACGTTTGAAATCAGTAAAAAGTAGGTGGATGGAAATTCTTTCATCTTTTCCAAAATTTATCGCATTCCAAAAATCTGATTTATCGTTGACTTTCATGGGTGAAACCCCATGATATCACACAGGCCCCACCACTACACCAAAGCAGGGATACCTTTGGGGGGCTTTTTTGTTAATGGGAAGTCTAAAAAATGAAAGCATGTTTGCTTCTTTGTGTTGAAAGGAAACTTTTTTAATGCATGCAATTAATGGAAATGCTTTAGTGTTTTGGAATTTTTGTTACCATCTTTATTTTTCCACACATTAATACTGTGGTTCAGAATTCATTGGTATCAATTTGCACTATGTTAACTTGCATGATGTTTCAGAATCTTACTTCAAGGTTTTTTTTTGGGGGGGGGGGGCATCATTCAGATTGTCACATTTGTTGAGTGAGTGTCTCGATTGAGTGATGTAGTTATAGTATTTCATTACTGTTGTGCCATGTTCATGTAGTCTTGAATCAGGTCATCATGAATGCTGATGCTACACCCTGAGCAAGCTGTGATGTACCTTCAGTAGGCAACTATAATGGCAGTAAATCTCTTAGGACATGGTTTCTCAAACTGTAGTATGTGTTCCACTACTAGCATTTCAGCCATTTTTTGTGGGTATGTGGCCTTAGAAAAACATCAAAATATAACAAGAAGGCAGTGTATGTATAAACATAACATTGAGTTGAATTTGTGTGACCGTTGTTGCAGTGGAAAAGCAATAAGAATTAGTCTACCTATTCTGAGTGTTTGTTTGTAGCTGTAGGTATGCAGCATGCAATGGATGTGTGCCAAGCTGTCTACTGTGGCCTGTCTTGCTTCACAATATTTTTCTGCATCAGCCCACAAATGGCATGGTTTTCAAGAGAGAAAAAAAATTATGGATCATAATTTTTTTTTTGTTTTCTCTACAACTTCTGTCTGAAACATTTCGCATACTAAGAAGAATTGAGTGAGTTATGATCATAAATGTACAGTTGACATCATTTAAATTAACCGGTTTTCTTGTAAGATTTTAATTAATTTTGAATTTTTTTTATAGATTTTCAAAAAATATTCTAATAATCAAATTTCATGAAAATCCATCCAGTGGGAGACAAGTTGTTCCATGCAGATGGACAGACAGACAGACATGACAAGGCTAATAGTCACTTTTTAAAATTTGTGAATGTGCCTAAGAAAGAATTAAAATTTTAAAAGATAAAACATCAACACATAAATTTGCTGACCTGCACCATTGCTAGCAACATTAATAACTGATCCCCACTTGTAGTCTCAGCCAGTTTTTCCAATTGCACCTTTTTTGTTTATATACAATAGAAGTGTAAATGTACACTGAAATTGATAAATTTCGCTGAGTAGTACCCCAGAAAAATATTTGAGAACCCCTATCCAAGGGTTTTGTTGTTGCCTTTTTTGTGTTGCTGTGTGACAGCTTTGTTTCTGTATTCAAACTGAGGTATTGACACAGAACAATACTAGTAATTACAATGGAATGAATGTCTTTCACACTAAACAACACTAAGTAACCAACTGTCAAACTCCATGGAACATAATTCAGCTTGGGAAGCTAATTGCTTCTCCGCTAATCGATAATCACTGCATTTTATGGAACCTAAATGTCCATGACCACGTTCATGAGCCTGTCATGTGTCCCTTTTCTGAGCCAGACATATCAAACCCGTGTCATGTCTGTGGCTAAAGAAGTATATTGTAGTCGCCGTGTATTTGGGACTAGTGCTTTTTATTGACTCACTATATATATTCAGAGAGATTGTCCACCAAACTCCAGCTTCTGTTTCTCTCGTGTTTACCCCACTTCTTCACACCACAAGATTAAAAATATTGGTCCTAGACTATGTAAGGCATCATTGCACAGCCATTTGTAATTTTTCTTTGGTAACATTAACAAGGACTGTGGGTGACATCCAGTTCATGGAATGTGGGTTTTGCATTTGTTTTATGAATATAATCTCCATGTTTCAAGTTTATGACGCATTTGTTCGCCTGTACACTCGTAATCAACAGCACTATGATCTCCATTTGAGTAACTGTTTCTTTCATTCTGATGTCTTTATCAGTTAGTCTTGCCACCTGTTATTCCCTATAGTCTTGTTCCACTTGGTGTGTGGTGCATTATTAATTTGGGACGCTTGTCTTTCTTTATTGTATTGGCTTGAAAATCCATTTCCTTCTGTATTCCACAATGCTGGTCAGTGTACTACAGCAGTGTGAACAGTATATAAGTATTAAATATCTTTGATACAGCAAGGAGTTGCAAACAAATGATGTGAATTTGGGTTTACACCCCAGTTCAGAAAATTCTGTGCGTTGTAAACCCAAGCTTATTGTAAACATCAGCATTTATGTATGAAAAATTGTCTGTTCTAGAATCATTTAAGCATTTTGTAACAAACAGTACTGAAGCTACTTTGAAGGCACAGATGAATTGACATGCAAGACTGCAATTAACGATGTTGCTGTGGTTTCTTTGGTTATGTGAACACATCCAGGGCTGACCTGAGACGTGTCAGTACCCTGAGCAGGTTCGTAATGTGGTGCCCTGGACAGGCTAATAATTTGATGCTCCTTCCAATAAACTTTAAAATTTTGTCCTTGGATTGGGCTAGCAAACATTTTTAAGAGGTCGTTCCCAAATTGCAGATAATGATTGGAATACAGTCTTTCACATTTGGAAACATAAGTTAACTAGCACCATATTTGCAGTTATTCCAATGGCATTTTTGATGCCCCAGTCAGCTACCTAAATCCAGTCCTGAACACAATTTTTGATATGTTCTAATTAGTCTGATCTGTAGGTCTAGGTTATGCATTGGACAAGAAATGGCATTTATGGTTCATTTTATTTGTCATATTCTTTGTTCCTTAATTGGTTCTTTCTCATTAATCCTATGCTTCTACTCATGTGAGAGGGAACTGGGAGCTTAATGTGATTTTTTGACAGTATTTTGGACGTGCTGAGCCCAGTGATTGTGTATTTTAGCTGCACACACAAGACACACAAAATTCAAGTGAGCCAACAATGTAGGAAGCAATAACATCTGTTTAATTCGTATTTTGTTAATAAGTGTTGTGGTGTTTTTATGGGCAATTCTGCACTTATAGAGTGACAGCACCTTGAAGTATTATATAATTAAAAGTTATATTCCATGTTTAAGAAATAATTAGTTTGTGAGCTTACAAGGCAATATTGACATGTGATTTTCGTTTTCAAATCCAACATGTCTTTGTGATTTCAATTTTGTGTGAAAGTGAGTTATTAATATCTTGAGACACTCCTGTCTTAAAATTGTTTTCATGTGCATTGATACATAATAATTGTGTGGCCCCAGCAACTGTTACTAAAATTTTGAGATGAAATTTGATTGAAAAAAATAGACAGTTGTAAATAAAGAAATATGTAACTTCATAAATACATACTATTTGTTGTGCATGTATTCATGCCTGTTATCCTGTATAATTTGGTCTGATGATGGTTCAGTGTTAGCTAGGATAGTGTGGTTAGTATAGTGACTTGGTGGAGAACTGGATGGGTGATGAATCGTGGGTTTGATTTCTGAGAAGGTCAAGAGTTTCTTTTGTCCTGAAAACATCTACACCACCTCTGGGGCTGATGACTCACTGCCTTCTAATGCAGTGGTTAAGAATGTGTGGAACTATATCTCTTCTTCCCCATATGCCTTCTATGCATGCACAGTAACAGCTTTACCTTTACCATTATTACGTGCCATTTTAGCATTGAGTGATGCAAGAAATTAGATACAGTGGATCAGGTGCAGGCAGCTTGTTGAGTCAGCCAAGTTCCTTGGTACAAAGTAGCTGATAGGAAGTGACCAGCAGTAAGGATCACATAAAGTAACGACCGTACATACAGAGTCTGCCAAAAAAATGTATACACACTTTAACAGATGGTATCTGTGTATTGTTTTCAAAGTTGAATTGAAGTGTCATTACAATATGTAGTACGGTGTTTTCTCAACGGATGTCGCTACTCGCATGACCGTAAGATCACATAACGCATGTGCATCAATCCCCATAAATACTTAGACCGAGGTTGCTCAATCAACTGTTCGCCGTTGTAATAGGTGTCTAGCCGCTAACGGCAAACAATTTGAGCACCTCCATTAACTGTACAGGTACGGGAAACTTGTATTGTGCTCTGTTGTAACTTGTATTCCACTTGTGATGTATAATTAAATTTAGTACTGACATACAACATAGATTTTTCTTTCGTTAAATTGTGTATGCATTTTTTTGGCGGACCTGTATAAGAAGTGCAGTTTTGAAGTATGTGTCATTTGTTGGTGTTGTTGATGTGTAATTACATTTAAGATTCTGTGTTGAAATATGAATTGCAAAATGTGATTACATTTATGACCCAGCATTCAGGTATGGATTCAGGTGTGTGTCCATGTTGGATGTTAGAAGTTGTCATAGAAAGGATAGTATTTTTGTGACACTAGAACATGTATTCAGTCATTGTGTATTTGTGTACAAAACAAACAAATTGTAAGGAAGTTGAATTCCAAAGTGTGGGGACAGAGTGGCAATTGGAATAGAGATTTCACTTGTAACTACTACTGCTAATAGTGTTTGAGTAGTACGGTTTGTGGTGTAAAATTGAATTGTTGAGAAATACTGCCAGCTGTTCATGAGTACACTTGGACTTTTCTTAGTGGGAAGACACTGAAATTGATTATGTCTTGATAGAGAAAAAAGATTGCATTTAAGGATACTTGATGCTGGATCTTTTAGAGGAGCTGACTTCTATATTGACCGCAGTGTGGTGGTTGCAAAACTTCTGAAAGGACTGTCAGTAAGTGAATGAGCAATGCATAAATTTGATATGGAGCAAAACAATATGAAAATGAAATATCAGTATCCATTTATAATCTCAGATTGGTTTGCTGTTTTGGAAAACATGAATGCTGATGTGCACATAATAGGCATTATGAAGATACTAAAGAGAATAAGGGTCAAGTAAAAAAAACCTGCATAAACTGTGGTTTGTCATGGAGTGCTTAGAAATATTAGGTCAGTGGAGTGAGGTGAAATTGCAGTGGTTGCAGAATCCAGGTGAAGGCATTGAGATTATCTGAACATTACAAGACTTGAAACTGGTAGACCTTCCAAGAACAAAAAAGTAATATTTGAAGTACAGAATTAATTAGCTTAAAACAGTATGAACAAAAATAATAGGTACTTGCATTGCACCTGAATGTAACTGCTGTGAACTGGATCTAAGTAAAGTATCAGAATTGTCATTTTGCAGGTCATGTTATATGCTGAATAAGTAGTAAAATTATTTGTGACATTGTTCATTGTATTTGGGGTTAATGTTGTTAGGCAGACTACAGTGCATACAGCAGATTCATTAATATGAAAGCACTGGTGTTTTGCAGGTGAGATTGCACTGAGAAGCTGAAAATGTATAAATCACTATGTACTGATAGCATTTCAGCAGAAATGATCTAAGCAGGAGGTGCAATTTTATTGTCTGTCATTACACAGAGTTATCTCCATTTGGAATAATGGAATAAGTAATTGGCACAGCAGTGGAAGGAACATATTATTGTAATACCTTAGAGTGACAGCATTGACTAAAGTTAATTATCAAGGGATTTGAGTATTATCGCTGTCAAATACATACAGCATTTTATCTGTCATTCTCTAAAAGTTGGTGAAATTATTTGGATCCGTCATGCGGGATAGCAGTTTAATCAGTTTCTAATCAGACACTGCAGAAAAAAATGGGACAATACTCACCTATTTATGGACTTGGAGAATGCCAATGAATAAGTTAAGAAACAAGTGTTGTACAATTCTGCCATCTCATTTTGTATACCCATGAATCTAGTTTGGCTAATAAAAGTGTGTTTACCAAAACCTATAACTAAGTGTGTGTAGCTAAACATTTGTCTCTGTGTATTTCCTGTTCAGAATGTTCTGAAACAAGGAGATACCTGATCACCATAGCTTTCAGCCTTGCTTTTGGGTATGCTGTTTGGAAGGTTAAAGGAAACCATGAATTGGAATTGAGTGAGGGTAACATCTGGTCTGTGCTGTTGTGAATTCTTCAGGCAGAAGCATAAACTGCCATAAACATACAGGCTTTGTTAATATGTTAGTAAGGCAGTTGGATAAATGTGCCATAGCACAGGCAGTTGGTTGCTGGCTCCCATGACACGCAACCAGTTTCCGTAGCAGGGCAATTTATGGAAGATTTATGGTGTGCAGAGTGGCACATTGTGTAGATCTTCCTTCTGAGAACCTTGCCAGATATTTACTGATACTGTGCAAGTTTCTGTCCCAGCACAGAAGCCTAGGATTGATCCTAGATCATTGAATGGAATTTTTGGTGGAAAAAGTGGCACTTTGACAGGATGTTTCCTGAGTACAGTGTTTGCTAGGGATTATTATTTCACCAGGGCCCCACCTCTTGTATTTCATTCATCTACCTTGGACACTGTAAGCTTAACTATTGACAGAATAATTTAATAAAACACTGAAAATTAAAGACATCCAGTACCAGAAAAAGAGGCCCATTTTTTCTGCAGTACCAGGGAGTGAGTCTCACCTCACCTCAATCAGAAAGATATTGAAGTTTGTCTAGAAGTGAACTCTGGGAATACTTAAAACACATTAATGTCTCTTGACCATAATGTTCATTTGCATTCTGTAGAAAGCTAATAAACCCTGCAAGAGTGCTGTAAATTATAAATATTTTGGGAGGACAGTAAAAGGCCAGATCTGTGTTGGTGAAAAAAATACAAGCCTATTTAGTTAATGCTTGGTACCACTCAGTTTAGAATCTCTCATTGACAACTGCTGTTAAATAGCATAAAAATCAAAATATACACCCACACATTGACATTCTCACAGCAGTGTAGTTAAAGATTCAGATGTTCTGGGATGTGCCATACCAGCTGGTAAATAATTGCTACTGTTTCAAAGGAGCCTAGTTTAACTACCAGCTTGCATGGTGTAAGATCCCAGAAGACTTGAATCTTCAGTTTTGCCTGTTGTTTTGTGTGGTTTTCAATCTTAAGTGTTTAACATGGAGGGAAGATCGTGAATTAAGGGTGTTCAGGAAGAAGCTGCTGAGGAGAATTCTGATACCTAAAAGGTTGGATATAACAGAGGGATTAACAGCTTTATATTCTAATTTCATTCTGAAATGTTTTAACATTTGGGATGGAGCATGTAAGATGAGGGAAGGAACATCTTGGAAAAGAGGCATAGAGGGAGGAACATTTAAAGAATGAATATTGAAAACTAATAGATTAGGTGCTGTAGATTGGATTCATTTGGCTTATGATGGGGATCAGTTTTTGGCTCTTCCGAATGTTGATTGTGGCTTCAGACTCCTTAATATTTGACTTTCTTCAACAGGTAACAGCTATTATCTGTATGTTTTTTGTACTGTGCATTGTGATACAATTATGTAATGTAAACCAACACAATTCACACTTTTTTAATTTAATATTTTAATTTAGTTCTTCATGTCTTCTACATGTTTTGAACATCATGTATTCAACAGGAAGACCATTTGTACGTGCATTTTTTATGGTATATTTTTCATGCTGAAATTACAATAAAAGCCTTGTAATTTCAGAATGAAAAACATACCATAAAAACTGCACGTACAAATGGTCTTCCTGTTGATGAACACATGATGTGTCAAACATGTAGAAGGCATGAAGAACTGAATTAAAACATTAAATTAAAAAAAGTGTGCATTTTGTTTGTTTACATTACATAACTATTATCTTCTTGAGAAGGGATGTTCTCAATACAGTTGTTTGGTAGAGTCAAGTTTCTATGAGTTTGTTGCATATGTCTTTTTGTCCTCTATTGAAATAATATATGTTTCATGAGGTTCTAGGTATGAGTTTTATCCCAATTATCCTGCCTGAGGTTGCTGGTAGTTTGCTGAGTTAGTAAGATAATCAGACCTTGAGCACTATTTTGTATGTGCTACCTAATTCATGATTCAGAAATCACCTCAACACTTGAGAGTACAAAACGTATGTAGCTGAAAGAGTCATCATCATCATCCTTATTATCAAGGGTTGGTGCCATTTTGGTGTTTTCTTTCTTCGAAGGAAATTGATCTGTGTTTAAGTCATCCTACGTTTTGTTGACCTGTAGGTTTTATCTTTAAGATATATTTGTGCCAATTTTGTTTATTGTGTTCAGTTTTGGTATGAAGGTGATATGTATTTAATTATCCTCAGATACTGGTATTGTGTTTGTGATCAGTTAATTGTAGCTGGCTAGGTTCTCGGACTTTAATCTCTGCTGCCGTTATTTTCCATCTATCAGTTTTGTATTGTGACCACTTTTCACACCCAGAGCATTGAAAGTTGGAACAGTCATTATACTATGTGTTCTTTTTAGACCTTTTAATTTACGTGTTCTTGGGGTGCTTGTACACATTTTCTGAAATCCACTTTTCTCGACATTAGTTGACATCATCTTCACATCAGTAAAAGACACTGTACCGTAAGTAATTAACCCGTTTTGTGCCAGCACCACCATTTGGTATCATGCAGTGTGACACTCAAAACACCTACTGCCAACTGTTGCCAGTGGCGAATTGTGCCCTCTTTTACGCGGTCCTAATTTGATTTCCTATCTTCTGCCGGTCACACCTGGCATTAATTCTGGTGTCAAAGACTTAACGTTGTGAATATGTTCAGTGATTTCATTACCAGTCACCAGTTCATAGTGATTGTGATTTTGACTAAAGAAAACCATAGCTTTCATTTTAGATGTAGATGAAAGAGCATTATCATCTAAACCAATCTTCATCATGCCCATCCGATTCAACTTCTCGGTCCCTGTGGTCCATCATATGTAGATAAATCTCTGCAGGTCTTCACAGATGTTATTTCATGTTGTTTGGAACTGTGTTCCAAATGACACAACGTAACATCTCAGAAGACATGGATCTTCTGTAGCACAACTGTGAGAACCTCAAATCTTGCAATACGTCTGTTTCACCTGCATGTAACTTTTATTGTCAATGTTATGCTCTTTTAATAGTATGTGTGCATGGACAAAAGATGGCACTGTTAAGTACTGATCCTTAACCTGAAGTGCTTGCTGTGTGCACAACAGTGGTGGTTGATTTAGTCCACTATTCGTGATTGGTGAAGGTTAATAGATCTTTTAATTTGTCAATATGTTTAGTGATATAATTGATTCCTGTCCACAATCCATGTTTGCCCGTTGATCTGCATGTTTACGTGAGAGATTGCACATTAAAATGTCGCCACTAATTGCAGTAGTTTTCACTTCTCGTCTGTCATTGTTTCCAGTTTTTATGGGTTAGTGGACTGAAGTTTCCAGTTTCAACTGTCTTTCCAGCTGTGTTGTCATTCTGATCTTTGCCACATGTTCTTGTTGCCAAGTGCTTGGCTGAGCTATCTTGTTCTGGATTGTCCCATAAGTCTCTTCAAAATTTAATTTTAATGTAGTTCACAGTATCCTTTTTATTCTTCCTACATGACCATACTGTTATGGTTCTTCCTCTTGTGACCCACTTAACAAATTGTAGATTGCACATTCTTCTAAAATGCTATACCCGTGCTCAGATTTTACTCTCCTACCCCATCTCTCTATGAGGTTTGTCAGTGTTAAATATTATGAGCAAGATAAATTTACAGTGCCCTGCAGCATAGCTTGGTCATTTTGTGTGTTTTCCAGTTTTATTTTCTGTTATTATCCATGTCACCTACTACGTTAATCAGTGAACCAATATCAAATTACCAGCACAATTTATACAGTACTTTGGAAACTGTGATAATTTAAAATTCTTTGATCTGATTTTTTTTCTGTGTTATATGATTTGTGGGGGCACACAGTGGTGCAGTTGGTTGAGGCATTGCTCTACCGGGAGGTTCGCGGGTTCGATTCCTGATGGTGTCACTGGAATTTTTCACTGACATAATCATTCCGGCCACACTATGGCCCTGGGGTTGACTCAGCCTCTAACAGAATTGAGTACCAGGAATATTTCCTGGGAGTAAAGGCAGCCAGTGCATAAGGCTGACAACCTTACCACCTTCATGTGCTGATTGTCTTTAACCCTTTAAACACTGAATTAAATCGCATCTGCTATTTGCTGGCATTATTAGGAGCTCACCATTTTCTCCACGTTAGCAGGATAAGGGTTAAATCATTAACCTTTAGGCTACTAATGTCATATATATATGGAGCACCCATTCTTGATGTTTC